>VMHT01089872.1_pt1 | contig 36057 bp, 38 predicted proteins | sample 4693611 | NCBI WGS metagenome assembly VMHT01 (sample SAMN12280063, study PRJNA550983) | marine metagenome | isolation source: seawater sampled from same location over 5 years 0.02-0.2 micron viral filtrate | place: USA: collected off the coast of southern California halfway between the port... ...
ATTTAAATTTTTTACTAAAGTAAACATCTTCTAACAATTTCCCATTTATTCTTTACATAAAATTTTTTATTACAATACATAACTATAGTAAAGGTGCACGGGGTCTTTCCGTCTAGCCGCAAGTATTTCGCATCTTCACGAAAAATTCAATTTCACTGAGATTATGTTGGAGACAGTAGGACAGTCGTTACGCCATTCATGCAGGACACCAATTAAATGCCAAGGAATTTCGCTACCTTTGGACCGTCAGAGTTACAGCCGCCGTTTACTGAGGTTTTTAGTTAAAGCCAAAACTTTTTCTATTATACTTACAGCACTGGGCAGGCGTCAGTCCCTATACTTCATTTTACAATTTTGCAGAGACCTGTGGTTTTATTAACCAGTCGCTGTCCTCGATTTTGTGACAGCTATAAAAGGTTTCCCCAATATAGCCACTCCTTATCCCTAAGTTACAGAGTCATTTTGCCGAGTTCCTTCAACATAATTAACTCAAGCGTCTTAATTTACTAAATTTGTCTACCTGTGTCGGTTTTAGTACGGATTTAAAATAAAATTAATATTATTTCCTGAAAATATTAAACAACTTTTATTATAACCGATAAATAAAAATTATTTTTATATTTTGTCATATTAACATTAAAACAATAAATGTTTACCCATCAAACAATCAACTTTCGTTTTATTTTTAGGGTCCGATTTACCCAAAGAGGATTAGCCTTGCTTTGGAAACCTTAGACTTAAGACGACAATGTTTTTAACATTGTTTATCGCTACTCATATCAATATTTTCACTTCTGATATCTCCAATTTATGTCACCATAAACCTTTTTAAATTTACAGAACGTTCTGCTACCATTTAACTTATTAAATTAAATTTATCGTTTCGGTAAATAATTTTAGTCCCTATACATTTTTGTTACAAAAAATTTAAACCAGTGAGCTGTTACGCTTTCTTTAAAGGATGGCTGCTTCCAAGCCTACCTACCGATTGTTTAAAATTTTTTACATACTTTTTCACTTAATTATTTTTTAGGACCTTAACGAATAATCTGGGCTGTTTCCCTTTCGACTATGGATCTTAGCATCCAAAGTCTGTCTGTTTAAAATCTTTTATTAAATATTCGGAGTTTCATTAAATTCAGTAAAACTTTATGTTCCCATTATTTATCGAGTGCTCTACCGCTTAATAAAGTTTTTAAACGCTCTACTTAAATAGATTTCGCAGAAAACCAGCTATTTCTAAGTTTGATTGGCCTTTCACCCCTAATCACAAATCATCCCAGTATTTTTCCACATACACGGGTTCGGTCCTCCAATAAGCGTTACCGCTTTAAATTCAACCTGTTCATGATTAGATCACTTAGTTTCGGGTCTTATTTTAGAGACTTAATATGTTTTTTAAAACTCAAGTTTTTTTCGCCTACAAATTTTTAATTTAAGCTCGCCACTAAAATAAATTCATTGATCCATTATACAAAAGGTACGCTGTTACTTTAAAAAGCTTCAACTGTTTGTTTGCGTTAAATTTCAGAAATATAATGTTTAAATTTTTAAACATTTTTACCTTTCCTTCACAGTACTTTTCACTATCAATCATCAAAAAATTAGATTTTGAGGGTGGTCCCCCAATATTCACACAAAACACGACTTGTTTCATATTACTTGTTTAAAAATAAATTTTATTTTATTTTACAGGGCTAAAAAATTTATTTTACCTTCTTTGGCTTTTTTAAATTAAATATATTAATAATTTATTTTAAATCTTTTACTATTTTCGCTCGCCACTAATAACAGTATCTCGGTTGATTTTTTATTTAGTTAATTAGATGATTCAATTCACTAATTTTAATATCTATGCAAAAAACATAAACGCTTTTTTTTAGAGCACAGTTTTCTGTTTTTGGTTTTTTATAACTCCCAGCATTTTAAATACTCGTTATAAAATTTCGTTTTAAACGACCATATTTTATATTTTTGATGTTTAGGCATCCATTTAACGCATTACTTTTTAAACAACTTAAAATTTTAAAGGCGAATAACGGGATTTGAACCCGTGTCTTTTAGAATCACAACCTAATACTCTAACCAACTGAGTTATAATCGCCTTTTATTAAAAACATACAACATCACATATATTAGAAGCAAGACTTGAACTTACAACCTTCGGGGCATGAGCCCGATGAGCTTACCAATTGCTCTATTCTAACTTAAAAAATCAATCCCACTCTAACGCTCCTACGTACCAAATATAAACAAAACCAACTCCTAATTCAATTATAAAATCAATCATTGACCAAAACCCTAAAACATTTAACTGTGATAAAGATACGCTCCAAGGTAATAAAAACATAGTTTCTATATCAAAAATTATAAATAAAATAGCTATTATATAAAATTTAACATCAAATATGTTTCTAGCATCTTCATAAGGCTCAAACCCGCATTCATAAGCAGATAATTTTTCAGTTTCAGGATTTTGAATAGCTAATAAATAAGATAAAGAAACTATTATTAAAGCTAATACAATAGATATTGTTAAGAATATTAAAATTGGTAAAAACTCAGAATAAAAAAGTGAATTATTTAAATTTAAAAAATTAACCATATACTTTTTATAAAGGAAAAGATGGGATTTGAACCCATGGTGCAACAAAAATTGCACAAAGATTTAGCAGATCTTCACTTTAAGCCACTCAGTCACATTTCCTTAATATCAATTATTAAACTTATATATAATTCCCTAAATTAAAGTATTTTATAAATTTAATATTTTTTTTATACTCTTGAGTTCTAATGATTTCAGGTACCAAAATTAAAAACATCTCCAACGGGATTTGAACCCGTGTTATTACCGTGAAAGGGTAATGTCCTAACCTCTAGACGATAGAGACTTTATATTTACACACAAAAACTTTTTTTACTCTTCTCTAAGGGTAAAAAATATGTGAAATAATTTTATAATGTACATAATTAAAATATCTATATTATAAAATTATTTTAACGCTACAAACTTTTTTCACCCTTCTCTAAGGGTAAAAAATATGTGAAATACTATTTAACTTTTAAATATTAACAAAAAATTATATAGGTTTATATTAAACATTTGATTTTCACTAAAATACATTTTATTGATAAATAAAAAATCCATCACATATTTGTGTTCTTTAAATTTTGTATGGTAATTTTAAATTTAATTACTTTATAAAAAAATGTTATAGGTTTGAAGGTACTAAGTAGTGTGGACCTCCTCGAACCAGATTCCCACCGTACCTAGATAAAACTAATTATTAAACAAATATTTATTGAAAAGAAACTTTTACTGTTAATAAAAGTTATCACATGTTTAAAATTTATGTAAAACAAACGAGAAATTCGTTTATATATTTTTTTACCCCTATTTAATAAAATCATTGGGTAAAATATTACGGACTACTTTATTACCGAACTTTTATTTTGTTTCTGTCAGTTTTTCGATCTTTATAGATAAAATACCGAATCATTTAGTGAATGGTTTTTTAACAAGTCTTTTGTAACCCTGGGTGTTAAAAAACCTACAAAAATAACACTAAGTACTAGTGAAATAAGACTTCTTACACTATTTGAGAGCTCTTTTACTACTAAAGCTAAACAAGGACTAGAATTAAATGGTAAATTACCCAAAGTACTTGGAGGTATACTAGGTTAATCTGCAGGTTTTTATTGGGACATTGTGTGGTACTAGTGAAACAGAATTTACCAGCTAAAATAAACACTTGATGGGTGTATAGAATCTTGGGATTTTTCGAGTGTAGATCAAGTGAAATGTTGTATCTACAACCCAGTTTCGGGAACACGAGAACAAATGAAAGTTCGGATTGATATAGATGAGTACACCCAGTAATACAAGGTTAACCAGACACAGACAAAGTTTTATCCCTAACCTCACCCATCCCACAGACGCATCTATTATGTAAATTTTTCTGCAAAAATGCTTTAAAAAACAAAAAAGAGGTTTAACCATCCGAACGATTGTGTAATGCTTTACACAATTAATTATCGGAAATAGTGCAGACTTTAAACAACACCTTTTCATAAAAATCTTAAAAATATCTTGGCATTTTATTAATTACAAGTTATAATACCATATTCATAATAGTGTGTAGTTTGGTTAATAAGTAGGATAATTTTAAACAGACAAATTTGTTAATCTTATTTTCCTAAAATATTTGTCTGAATATTTTATTATTTCACATATTTTTTACCCTTAGAGAAGGGTGAAAAAAGTTTGTAGCGTTAAAATAATTTTATAATGTACATAATTTAAATACCTATATTATAAAATTATTTCACATATTTTTTACCCTTAGAGAAGAGTAAAAAAAGTTTTTGTGTATAGATTTACTAAAAAATTTAATAATATTCATATAAGATGACATTTTATACAATTTACTGTGATAGTCCGGCTTATTGGCAAACTTATTTACAAGATCCTGCAAGTATTAATATGGAAGGAATTTTGTTATTTAACAAACATTTATTTTTTTTACTTACTATTATTATAATATTTGTGGCTTGGTTGTTAGCTTATACAATGTATTTTTTTTCAGAATTTAATAACAAATACAATTCAAAATTTGTACATTCTAAAGAACTTGAAATTGTTTGGACTACTATACCAGCTTTAATATTGTTAGTATTATCTACACCATCTTTTACTTTGTTATATGCCATGGATGAAATTTCAGAACCAGAATTGTCTTTAAAAATATTAGGACATCAGTGGTTTTGGAGTTATGAAATTTCAGATTTTAATTCTTGTCAAAAAGAAGATCAAAGTTTAAAATACGTATGTTATATGATGGTTTTAGATGGTTTACCTAAAAATAAACAAGGTTATTTTCGTTTACTAGAAACTAACAAAAGAGTTATCTTACCTACAAACACACATCTAAGGTTACTAATAAGTGCCGCTGATGTTTTACATAGTTGGACAGTACCATCGTTTGGCTTAAAAGTTGATGCATGTCCTGGTAGGTTAAATCAATTAAATTTATTTATTAAAAGAGTTGGTGTGTTTTTTGGTCAGTGTAGTGAAATTTGTGGTGTTAATCATGGTTTTATGCCAATTGTAGTAGTTTCATTACCTACTCTTCAGTTTCACCATTATATAATGACAAAACTAGAATTAGGTTAAAAAAATAAAAATGACTTTAAAAAAAAATATATTAAAAAAAAAAATAAAAAATTTCACTATTAATTTTGGACCTCAACATCCTGCGGCCCATGGAGTATTAAGACTTGTTTTGGAGTTGAAAGGGGAGGTTGTTAAAAGAGCGGATCCGCACATAGGTCTTTTACATAGAGGAACTGAAAAGTTAATTGAATATAAAAACTATTTACAGGCTCTTCCTTATTTTGATCGTTTAGATTATGTGTCTATGATGTCACAAGAACATAGTTATTGTTTAGCTGTAGAAAAATTAGCTAATATAAAAGTTCCTATCAGAGCACAGTATATTAGGGTTTTATTTGCAGAAATAACTCGAATATTGAATCATTTATTAGCGGTGGGTTGCCATGCTATGGATGTTGGTGCTATGACTCCTTTTTTGTGGTCTTTTGAAGAACGTGAGAAATTAATGGAGTTTTATGAAAGAGTTTCTGGTGCTAGAATGCATGCAGCCTACTTTAGACCAGGTGGTGTTTCTATGGATTTACCTTCTGGTTTGTTAAACGATATTTATTTATTTATCGATCAATTTAATTTAAGATTGTTAGAAGTTGAGGAGATGTTAACTGATAATCGTATTTGGAAACAACGTTTAGTTGATGTGGGAGTGGTTTCCGCTTCTGATGCTTTTGATTGGGGTTTTAGTGGTGTTATGTTGAGAGGGTCTGGTATAAATTGGGATTTACGAAAAAGTCAGCCTTATGAAGTTTATGATAAGTTAAATTTTGAATTACCTATTGGAAGTAATGGTGATTGTTATGATAGATATTTAATAAGGATTTTTGAGATGAAAGAATCTTTAAAAATCATCGAGCAGTGTTTAAATAACTTACCATTAGGTGTTATAAAAACAAATGATAATAAAATAACCCCACCATCAAGAAAAGACATAAAACAATCAATGGAATCTTTAATACACCATTTTAAAATTTATACACAGAGTTTTGTTGTTCCTTTTAATGAAGTATATGTTGCAAGTGAGGCACCAAAAGGGGAGTTTGGTGTTTATTTAGTTTCTAATAACACAAATCGACCTTACAGGTGTAAGATAAAAGCTCCTGGTTTTTCTCATTTACAGGCGTTAGAGCATATGTCAAAAGGTCATTTAATTGCAGATGTTGTTACCATTATTGGTACCCAAGATATTGTTTTTGGTGAAGTTGATCGGTAATATAGAGTATATAATGTTGTATCAAAATTTAATAGTTTTTTCAGATGGCAGCAGCTCATTTGAATTTTATTATAAAAATATGAACAATGGTGTTTTAAAAATATTAAATAAAGATTTAAAATTTTATCAAAAAAAAAAAAAAATTCCAAAATTTAGTAATTTAGAAAACACTACTGTTAGTAATTTTTATAGAAAAAAACATTTAAAATGAAAAATAAATTGTATAAAGACAAAAAAAAAAGACATTTAAGTTTATCTAAAGAAATTAAAAAAGATATTTTATTTAGTATTTATAAAAACCAAAGAGTTCCTAGTAATGTAAGATGGAATTCTGGTTTAGAGTTTTCGCAAAACTTTTTTTCAAATAACATAAGAAGTTCTGTAAATAGGTGTGTTTTTACTGGTCGTAAAAAACAAATACATAAAAATTTTAAATTATCACGTCTTTCATTTTTAAAATTTGCTAGAAATGGATTGATAAACGGGTTGGTAAAATCTTCTTGGTAAAATAAATTTATATATGGCAGCAACAAATATTAATCCAATTTATAAATTTGTAACTCGATGGCTTTTTTCTACAAACCATAAAGATATAGGTACTTTATATCTAATTTTTGGTGCAATTTCTGGTGTAGCAGGAACTGCTTTGTCTTTATATATAAGAATAAATTTGGCTCAACCAAACGGTTCTTTTTTAGAACATAATTACCAAATGTATAATGTTATTGTTACAGGACACGCGTTTGTTATGATTTTTTTTATGGTTATGCCTACTTTAATAGGTGGGTTTGGTAATTGGTTTGTTCCATTAATGATTGGTGCTCCTGATATGGCTTTTCCAAGAATGAATAATATAAGCTTTTGGCTACTACCACCATCATTGTTGTTATTAATAGCTTCAATTTTAGCAGAGTCAGGTGCTGGTACTGGTTGGACTGTATATCCACCACTATCAAGTGGTAGTTCTCATTCAGGAGGTTCTGTTGATTTAGCTATATTTAGCTTACATTTATCAGGTGCTTCATCAATTTTAGGTGCAATAAATTTTATTTGTACTATTTTTAATATGAGAGTGAAAAGTTTGGCTTTTCATAAATTACCTCTTTTTGTTTGGGCTGTTTTAATAACAGCATTTTTACTATTACTTTCATTACCTGTTTTAGCTGGTGCAATAACTATGCTGTTAACCGATAGAAATTTTAATACTACTTTTTTTGATCCTGCTGGTGGAGGTGATCCTGTACTATACCAACATTTATTTTGGTTTTTTGGTCACCCAGAGGTGTATATCTTAATATTACCTGGTTTTGGTATAATAAGTCATATAATTGTAAGTACAGCTAGAAAACCAATTTTTGGTTATTTAGGTATGGTTTATGCTATGGTTTCTATTGGTGTGCTAGGTTTTATTGTTTGGGCTCACCATATGTTCACCGTAGGATTAGATGTTGATACTAGAGCTTACTTTACAGCCGCTACTATGATTATTGCTGTACCGACAGGTATAAAAATTTTCAGTTGGTTAGCTACTTTATGGGGAGGTTCTGTTGATTTAAGAACCCCTGCGTTATTTGCTATAGGTTTTATATTTTTGTTTACAGTAGGTGGTGTGACTGGTGTTGTGTTAGCTAACTCTGGTATAGACGTAGCTTTACATGATACTTATTACGTAGTTGCGCATTTTCATTATGTTCTTTCAATGGGTGCTGTTTTTTCTATGTTAGGTGGTGTTTATTTTTGGTTTGAGAAAATTACAGGTGTCAGATATTCTGAAATATTAGGCCAAATACATTTTTGGGTGTTTTTTACTGGAGTTAATATAACTTTTTTCCCTATGCATTTTTTAGGAGTAGCAGGTATGCCAAGACGTATTCCTGATTATCCAGATGCTTTTATAACATTTAACAAGTTAGCTTCATGGGGCTCTTATATATCAGCTATTTCATCTTTATTTTTTTTTTATGTAGTTTTTGAAGCGTTTGCTTCTAATAGAAAGGTTGAGAGTAAATATTTATAACAACTATATTAAAAAGTATACATATATATGAATAAAAAATTAATTATCAAAAACTTACAAGAATTATCAAAAACATGCCCTTTAGAGAAAATACAATTGTTTAATGATAATATAATTGTAATTGTAAAACCGATTTTTTTAAAAAATATTTTATTATTTTTTAAAAATCATACAATGTTTCAGTTTAAAGTTTTAACTTGTATTTCAGGGGTAGACTACCCTATGAATAAGTATAGATTCCAAATAGTGTATGAGTTATTAAGTGTTAGGTACAATTTTCGTATAAGAATAAAAACTTTTACTCATGAATTATTAGGAATTGACTCTTCTGAATCAATTTTTTCTGCTGCTAATTGGTATGAATGTGAGATTTGGGATATGTTCGGTGTTTTTTTTAAAAACCATTCTAATCTAAAACGAATTTTAACAGATTATGGTTTTGAGGGTTATCCTTTGAGAAAAGATTTTCCTTTAAGTGGTTTTATTGAAATGCGTTATAACGAAATAGAAAAAAGAGTTATAAATGAATCTTTAGAATTGTGTCAAGAATATAGAACTTTTAATTATTTATCTCCTTGGGAATTTCAAAATAATTTTTAAAAATATTAAATTTTTATTTGGGATATAGCCAAATGGTAAGGCCCTCGTTTTTGGTACGGGTATTCATAGGTTCGAATCCTTTTATCCCAAAAGTAATTAACTCAATTGGTAGAGTGTCTCGCTTACAACGAGAAAGTTAATGGTTCAAATCCATTATTACTTAAAAATTAATATAAATTTATGTATTTAATTTTAGTTTTTTTACCGTTAATTAGTTCAATATCTGCTGGGTTATTTGGTAGGTATTTAGGACCAAAGGGTTCATCTATTGTCACTGTTATTTCTTTAATAACTACTTTTGTTGTTTCAACTTTTTTGTTTTATGAAGTTGCAATTATAGGATGTCCTGCATATATAAAATTAATTCCTTGGATAAATTCAGAAGTTTTAAATGCTGATTGGGGTTTTTTGTTTGATAGTTTAACAGTTACTATGTGTTGTATTGTAACGTTTGTATCATCTTTAGTTCATCTATACTCTACTGAATATATGTCGCATGATCCTCATTTACCTCGTTTTATGTCTTATTTATCGTTGTTTACTTTTTTTATGCTTATTTTAGTTACTGCTGACAATTTTGTTCAAATGTTTGTAGGTTGGGAAGGTGTTGGTTTATGTTCTTATTTACTTATTAATTTTTGGTTTACTAGAATTCAAGCAAATAAAGCAGCTATTAAAGCTATGGTATTGAATAGAATAGGGGATTTTGGTTTGGTTTTAGGTATTTTAATTATTTTTGTTAAATTTAAAGCTGTTGATTATGCTACAGTATTTGCATTAACTCCGCTTTTTGTTAAACACGATTTCATTTTTTTAAATATAAATTTTAATCTTATAGATATCATAGGTTTTTTATTGTTGATTGGCGCTATTGGTAAATCAGCTCAATTAGGATTACATACATGGCTTCCTGATGCTATGGAAGGTCCAACACCTGTATCTGCATTGATCCATGCTGCTACAATGGTAACAGCTGGGGTATTTTTAATCGCAAGAAGCTCACCTTTATTTGAATATACTCCTTTAATTTTAAAAGTTATTACAATTTTAGGAGCATGTACTGCTTTTTTTGCAGCTACAGTTGGTTTATTGCAAAATGATTTAAAAAGAGTTATTGCTTATTCAACATGTAGTCAGTTAGGTTACATGGTGTTTGCTTGTGGTTTATCTAACTACTCGGTTGGTGTTTTTCATTTAGCTAACCATGCGTTTTTTAAGGCATTGTTGTTTTTAGGGGCTGGTTCTGTTATTCATGCAGTATCTGATGAGCAAGATATGAGAAAAATGGGTGGTTTAAAACACCTAGTTCCATTTACTTATTCTATGATGGTAATAGGGTCTTTGGCTTTAATCGGATTTCCTTTTTTAACAGGTTTTTATTCTAAAGATGTTATTTTGGAAGTAGCTTACGGTAAATTTACTATTGAAGGTCATTTTAGTTATATTTTAGGTACCTGTGGTGCTTTTTTAACTGCTTTTTATTCAACAAGATTACTCTATTTAACTTTTCTATCTGCGCCAAATGGTTATAAATCTGTAATTACTTATGCTTACGATTCGTCATATCAAATATGTATTTCTTTAGCAATATTATCAATTCCTAGTGTGTTTATAGGTTTTTATACTAAAGACATGATTATAGGATTGGGTACTGACTTTTGGGGTAATTCTATATTTGTTTTGCCTAAAAACATGAATATGATTGATGCAGAATTTATAACGCATAAATTTAAGATATTACCTGTAATATTAAGTATTCTTGGTGCTTTTTCGTCATTTTTGCTGTACACGTTTTCTAGTAAATTGTTATTTCAATTTAAATTTTCTTTTATTGGTAAAAAAATTTACAACTTTTTAAATAAAAAATGGTTTTTTGATAAAGTTTACAATGAATATGTGGGTCAATTTTTTTTTAAATTCGGTTATAACACAAGTTACAAAATAATAGATAGAGGAATTTTTGAAATTTTTGGTCCTATGGGTTTATCACAAAGTGTTGCAAGTAAGGCATTTTTAATATCTAAACTTAGGACTGGGTATTTGTATCATATTACCTTATTAATGTTGATCGGTTGTACTTTTTTATTAGGTTTTCGTCAATTTTGGTTTGTTTTTGGTGATATTTTTGATTTTAGGTTGGTTATCGTTGTGTTTTTCTCAACATTTTTTTTAATTTATAAAAAAAAATAATAAATATATAAAAATAAAAATGAAATTAATTAATAATATTTTAAACTTTTTATTTGTAAGCGAAAAGAGAAAATTAAATAATAAAATATTAACCAATATTTTGGGAAATGAGCAATTTAAGTATTTAAAAACAAAACACTCTTGGCATTTGGTTGACCCAAGTCCATGGCCTTTAGTAGCTTCTTTAGGAGCTTTTTTTATGACCTCAGGTGGGGTTTTGTATATGCATAACTTTGTAGGAGGTGGTCGTTTGTGCTTTTTAGGCTTGTTTACTATTCTATATGTTATGTACACTTGGTGGAGAGATATTATTCGTGAAGCGACTTTTGAAGAGCAGCATACATTTTCTGTTCAAAGAGGTTTAAGATTAGGAATGATACTTTTTATTGTATCAGAAATTATGTTTTTTTTTGCATTCTTTTGGGCTTTTTTTCATTCAAGCCTTTCTCCAGCATTTAACGTAGGGGGTGTGTGGCCTCCTGCTGGTATTGAAGTAATTCAAACATCAGGGATACCTTTAACTAATACGTTTTTTTTATTAAGCTCAGGTGCTACTGTTACCTGGGCTCATCACGCGATTATAGTTAGGGCAAAACGTCAGGCTATTATTGGGTTAATTTTAACGATTATTTTGGCTGCAGTGTTTACTGGTTTTCAGGGTATAGAATATTTTGATGCTCCTTTTACTATTACTGATAGCGTTTTTGGTTCGTGTTTTTATATGGCAACAGGTTTCCACGGTTTTCATGTGTTTGTTGGTACGATTTCGTTATTTGTGTCTTTGGTAAGAATCATACTAAATCACTTTACATCAACCCATCATTTTGGGTTCGAGTCTGCAGCTTGGTATTGGCATTTTGTTGACGTTGTTTGGTTATTTTTATTTGTAACTGTTTATTGGTGGGGTGGTTTATAGAATATTTTTAAACCAAAATGATGGAATTTGGTAGACATGCTAGGTTTAGGTTCTAGTTCTTATAAAAGAGTAAGGGTTCAAGTCCCTTTTTTGGTAAATATTAGGGTTCAAACGTATATATATAATTATAACTATTTTTTGTTGCTTAAAAAAAAGTTTATATAAAATGACTAAAACTATTTTTTTCTAGTCTTAAACTTTTAGAACAATTTATCATTGTTGTAGACGTTTTACTGTAAGAGTCGTTGTTTCCTATGTAGAAATCTGTTAACCAAATTATAAATTTAGTTGAAAATATTTTTTTTTTTGGTGATTTATAATTAAAAATTATTTTATTACTCTTTTTTTTAATAGAGTTTGTTATAACGTTTAGGTGCGAATTTGACGTTGTGCTGGAATTAGAGTAATAAAGATAATTGTTCAAAAGTTTGAATTTATTAAAATTGTTTAGATTCATAACTATTTTATTATTTGTTTTTTCAGTTAAAAATTTTAATTTTGACATATTTGATGTTAATTTTCGTATAATTTGCCAATCTTCTTTAGTTTGAGACGATGTTGAAATTAATTTAATTGATTTCTTTACAGACCCTTCTGTATTAATAAAGGTTCCACTAGATTCAAAAAAAGACCCTGCTGGTAGGTTAATATTATTAAAAGTTTTTTGAGATTTATTTATCATATCAATATTCTCATTATTAGTATTAAAATTTTGAACTATAGAGTAATAAGGCCATGTAAGGTTTTTGTTTAAGTAATTTAACAATTTAATTTGTATTAATTTTTTAAAATTAACTGAAGATAAATCTGTGTTTATAAAGTATAATCCGGAGTTGTTTTTTAAATCCATTTCAGAAATAGGTTTAAAATTATTTAAATAATTTAAACCAACTTCATTTAAAGAATTGTTTAAAACGGTTATGTTGTCCCAGTTGTTGTGGTACTTTTTTAAAATAATTTTAAGTTTTTCTAATAAGGAAAATAAATTAACGTAATCTTTCCTTTTTGAATTTAATGAGCTTATAGAAATAATAGGGTTTTGCAAAGAAATGAATTCTTGACAAATCCTGTTATTCCCTTCAACTATATTACTTAAAAGTTTGGTGTTTGATCCTATACTGGTAGCGGGAAATGTTAGGTTTTTGCTAGATCCTAAACACAATACTTTAAAATTACCTTTTAAATACCTATTTCTTAAATTTAAGTTAAAATTTACTCCCTCGTATCTGCTAAACATACCGATTAACATACATAAATTTGACTTCGCTAATTCTGATTTTAAGTGGGGGTTAGTGTGAAGTAAAAAATCGTTTTCTAAGTCATTTTTAATACTTTTACCTTCAAATTTTCTAAGCTCAATAAAACTATACTTTTGAGAAAGTACGTATAGCAAGTTTAAGACTTCTAAGCTTATAGTATTATTAAAAACTACAATTAATTTATTTCGTCTATTTAAGTGGTTATTTAAGTGATCTTGAAAATATAAAGTATTAATAATTTCGTGGATTAATGTTTTCCAAGTTAGAGATGTTGTAAAACGGTTTTGCCCAAAATTTATTACTCCTTTTAATACTCTTGAAGGTGAGAACATTCCATCAAAAGAAAATCTAGTTTTATCCGAAATCCATGTATTTTCATTCGAATTAAAGCCAGACGTTATTTTTATTATTTTGTTGTTTTTGAAATAAACTTGAATATTAGAACCAAATCCATCAGAAAAATCAATCGAATTAGTTTTTTTAAGCTCCCAACTTCGACTTAAAAAAGGGTAAGGCTTTTGAGTTAAAGCTCCTACTGGGCATAAGTCTATTACGTTTCCTGATAATTCTGATTGAAAAGTTTTAGAAACATAAGTACCTATTTCACTATCAAGGCCCCTACCGAACATACCTATATCTTCAGTACCAGCCACTTCTGTAGAAAATCTAACACATCTTGTACAATGAATGCACCTAGTCATTACAGTTTTTACGATTACCCCTATATTTTTATCAGTAACTATTCGTTTAAAATTATAGAATCTTTTTTTAGAAGTTCCAAAATATAAAGATTGATCTTGTAAGTCACATTCTCCACCCTGGTCGCATATAGGGCAATCTAAAGGATGGTTTAATAATAAAAATTCTAAAATGTTTTCTCTAGCTTTTTTTACTAAAGGACTATCTGTAAAAATTTCGTTATTATTTAAGCTCGATTTAGCACTCATAGCACATGAAACCATGGGTTTCGGTGAATTTTTAAGTTCTACTAAACACATTCTACAATTACCTGAAATTGATAAATTTTTATGGTAACAGTAATGAGGAATTGTTATTCCTAATGTTTCGCAGTATTCAATAAGAGGCGCATTATGCTTCCAATAATTATTTATTTTGGTATTTTGGAATTCTAATGTATAATTAAATTTTTTATTATTTATATAAAAATATTTTAAAGAGTTCATGTATATATATTATAATAAAGAAAATGTAGCTTAATTTGGTTAAAGCGTCGACCTGTCACGTCGAAGATTGCGGGTTCAAGTCCCGTCTTTTTCGTTTTTTAATTTTAACTTTTAACAGTTTTAACTATATCCATTTGTATAGTTTGTTTTAATTTATAGTAAATAGAAAGTATAGCTAATCCTATTGCAGACTCTGTTGCAGCGATTGTTAGTATAAATAAAACAAAAATATATCCTATTAAATCATCTAAATAAATAGAAAATATAATAAAATTTAAATTAACAGATAATAGCATTAGTTCAATTGACATTATAGTAATTAAAACATTTTTTCTATTTAGTACTAATCCTAAAGTTCCTATTAAAAATAAAACGATAGTGATGTTTAAAATATAATTTATATTAGTAATAATCATAAATATGTAGTTTCAAAAATAATTTGAGTGAATTGGGGCTTGAACCCAAGACCTGTGGATTAAAAGTCCAATGCTCTACCACTGAGCTACACACTCTTTTGTTTTTGATTAAATATATTTTTATAGTGCAAAAAGAATTAAAAATCCCATCATTAATGAGAATAATGCAATAGCTTCAGTTAAAGCAAATCCAAAAATTGCAAGTTTAAATAATTCGTCTTTTAAAGAAGGGTTTCTTGATACACCTATAACTAATGCACCAAATACTGTACCAATACCTACTCCAGCACCTGCTAAACCAATTGTAGCTAAACCAGCACCTACGAACTTAGCTGCTTGTAATAACATAATAAAATTAATTGTTATTTTTTTAAAACGTACTTGTAAATAGTTTTTTTCTCGAAAGCTTTAAAATCAGTTTTAAAGAATCTTTATCAAGTAATAATAAATTAACTGTCTTTTATATCATAAATTATGTGATTATTGAAGTTTGAATTGGTAATTTAGCACCTCCTGTTTTAAATGCACTTTTTGCTACACTTTTGGTAACACCACACAATTCAAAAAGAACTTTACCACCAGCTACTTTTACAGCCCAGAAATCTACAGAACCTTTTCCTTTTCCCATTCGGACTTCGGTAGGTTTTGTTGTTACAGGCAAGTTTGGGAATATTCTTATCCATAATTTTCCTTTCCTATTTATTTTTCTTGTTATAGACTGTCTGGCAGCTTCTATTTGTCTAGCAGAAATTGTACCAGACTTTATAGCTTTTAATCCAATTGTTCCGAATTTAAGCCTGTTTGATCTGAAATTAAACTTAGACAATTTACCTTTACGTATTTTTTTAAATTTTGATCGTTTTGGTTGTAAAAACATAGAATTAAAGTTTTAACAAGTCCATACTTTAACACCAAATGTTCCATTTTGTGTATAAGAGACAGAGTTGAAATAATTTATATCAATTTTTAAGCTTTGTAAAGGTATGTTTCCTATTTGTAAAACTCGTTTTTTAGCCCTAGGTGCTCCATTAAACCTTCCTGTAATTACAATTTTAATTCCTTTTATTTTTGAAAATTTAGATTTTATTAATATATTGAATGTTTTTTTAAGCAAAAAAAGTAAATAATTGTGTTTTTTTTTTTGTTTATCTAAACAATAAGAAATTGTATTCGCAATTAATTTAGACGACTTGCCTTGATAACAGCTTACAAATAATAATTTTATTAACTCTTTTTGCCAAGTTATTTTAAAAAATTTTTTAAATAATTTTTGAATATTCTTAAATTCAACAAATATTAGATTATTTTTTTTAATATTTATTTCAAAATTTTTTTTTATATTTATTATTTTTACGTTTATTGTTTTATTTTTAATATATAAATTTAAACTAGGAATTAAAGTATCTTTGATTAAATATGTTATATAATTTTTATTTAATTTATTATTTAAATTATAATTTGTATTTATGTTTTTAAAATCATAATAAAAGATAATTATATTAGATTTATTATAATTGTATTCAATTTTACAAGAATGAATTAAAAAGTTATAATTATTAAATATAGTATCGATATAATCTTGAATTTCTATGTTTTTGTAAAGATACAGCGTAGATTCTTCGCTATTTTTTTCAAAGTATTTTTGATTCCATTCAGTATTCTTTAAACCTAGTCTAAAAATTGTTGGATTAGTTTTTTGGCCCATATAATTTCTTATTTTATTTTTTTTTTTTTAAAACTAAATATTTTTCTTTTAGGTGCGAATTCTCCTAATTTTTTACCAACCATATTATCTGTTATTTTAATGTTTATAAATATTTTTCCATTGTGTACGTTTATATTATAACCTATAAATCGAGGAATAATAGTTGATGATCTTGATTTTGTGTTAATACTTTTATTAAGTTTTTCTAAATTGTTAAAATTATTCAATAATACTTTAGAAACGTAAGGATTTTTCCATTTAGCTCGGCTCATTTTTGTTAATTTTTATTATTAATTTATTTTTTGATTTGCTGGTTTTGACTCCTTTAGTAGGTTTACCCCAAGGTGTTACAGAAGTTTTTCTTCCCCCAGAAGTTTTACCTTCCCCACCCCCATGGGGGTGATCTACAGGATTCATAGCAACTCCTCTGACTTTAGGTCTTTTATTTAACCACCTAGATCGTCCAGCTTTACCGGTAGTAGTAAGTAGGGCTAATTCATTAGAAACAACACCTATACTTGCAAAACATTTTATAGATAAAGCTCGTAATTCTCCAGAACTTAATTTTATTTTACCAAATTTAGACGTTTTTTCTATTAATTGTGAAAACGTGCCTGCTGATCTGCTAATCTGTCCTGCGTATTTTTCTTTAGGAGAAATGTTATGGATTAAACAACCAACAGGTATTTTAGAAATAGGTAAAGAGTGGCTGTTTTTAATATCAGCATTTAAACCAGATTTTATTATGTCTCCTATTTTTAAATTTTTAGAGGCAATAATATAATAAAATTTTTTTTGTGAGAATTCGTAAACTGAAGCTATTGTACTAGATCGAAAAGGGTCATGTTCTATACTAGTGACCATACCAATTGATTCATCAGCTCTTTTAAATTCGATTATTCTGTATCGCTTTTTATGACCACCACCTTTATTAAACATAGTTAATTGTCCACTAAAGTTTTTGCCTGATTTTAATTTTAATCCTTTTATTTTTTGTTTCAATAAAGGGTTTTTAGATAATTTTTTTTTATTTAACCTGATTAAATTTCTAAGTGAAGGTGTTGTTGGGTTATATAGTTTTAATTTCATTTTTAACAAGAATTATTTTTATTTATGATTTTATCAAACATATCTTATTCAAATAATAAATCAGTTAACATAATTAAGCATATAAAATTAATAAAACTTTTAAAAAAGTCGAAAGAAAACCTTTTAAAAAATCAAAAGTGTTTTTTTATTAAACAAAATAATGTTTCTTACATTATAAATATTACTTTAACGTCAACTAACACCTTAGTAACTGTCACTGATATAAAAGGAAATGTTTTAATTTCAACATCGTCAGGAGCTATGAGATTAACAAAATTTCAAAAAAGAGTACAACCAAATGCTTTGTTAAACATATTTAAAATGGTTTTAAAAAATTCAAAATTTTTGAAAGGCTCCGTTGTAGCTATGCATTTCAATAACGTCAAACGATTCCATGAATTATTTTTTCTATCAACTTTAAAAGAATTTTTTATGATTAAATCATTTCAAAGTGATAATTTGTTTCCTCATAATGGGTGTAGGCCTAAAAAAATTAAAAAAATTAAAAGAAGAACTAAAAGGTTGACTATAAAATAAAATAGAAAGAATGGCTGAGTGGTTAAAAGTGGTAGATTGTAAATCTGTTAGGTTTTACCTATCGTAGGTTCGAATCCTACTTCTTTCTTTATGTATTTTTTTAAAAAACGAAATATGACGCAGTTGGTAGCGTGCCTGTTTTGGGAACAGGAAGTCATGTGTTCAAATCACATTATTTCGAATTTACTTACTTAAATCTATAATATGGGATTTTTGTTAGGTTATTTAATGTTTTAGTTAAAATTTTAGTGTTTTTTTTATAATTTAATGTGGTTATGTTGTTTATTTGTTTATACGAATACAAATTTTTATTTAATTTTACGGCCAGTATAGGCATCATTTTATTTAGTTCAATTAATTTATTAAAATTTTCTTCTATACTTTTTTTATTTTTTACTGTTATAAAACATAGAGAACCTTTAATAAGTTTAGAAAAATTTATTAAATTTGATTCGTTTAAAATTTTTTTAGTTATTTTATTTTTAATTTTATAACATTTTAGGTTTAAATTTTTTAATTTTTGTTCTGTTTTTAACCATTTTGATGATTTTAAATTTACAGTGTGAAATATTAAAATTAATTTTGAATTTTTTAAAAAAAATTTTATTTTATTAAGTTTAAATTTTTTAAAATTTTTAGTTATTTGCATTTTAATAAAGTTTTAGGCTCAGCAGGATTTGAACCTGCGACTAAACCGTTATGAGCGGTACGTTCTACCACACTGAACTATAAGCCTTTTAAATAAAACAATTATAATATATATATATATATGAGAATTATAAGTCTTAGTCAATTGATAGTATTAGGGTTGATTTTAGTTTTAATTTTTGGAGATGTTTCAGCTATATTAAAAAAATTTAAGGGATGGGTTAAAAAATTTTAATAATAGTTTTTTAAAAAATCAAGAAAAAAGGGACTTGAACCCATGACCTTTGGTTTTGGAAACCACTGTTCTACCAACTGAACTATTTTCTTTTGTTGTTTTTCGTTTACTTAAAAATTGATAAAGATGTTATTTAAGTATTTTTTAGAAATTAAAAACAGAATATTTTTAATATTTCTGACTTGGTTTTTTACTGTTTTAGTGTGTTATTGTTATAAAGAAACTTTACTTTTCTTTTTAATTAAATTTAATCCCGTAGTTTATAAAACCTATTCCTTTTACTTTATTACAACTAATTTACTAGATTTATTCAATGTCTATTTAAAAATATCTTTTTTTTTAAGCTATCAAGTTACTTTATTTGTAAGCTTATATCATATTTTATTATTTTTCTATACTGCGTTATTTAAATATGAGCTTAATATATTAAAATACAGCTTTTTATTAAGCATTATATGTTATTGTATTACTTTAATAATTTTTAATTTATATATATTGCCGAATATTTGGGCGTTTTTTTTAAGTTATCAAACAAATCAATTAGAAAAAGGTTTAAACATCTTTTTTGAAGCTCAAATTACAGAATATGCACGCTTTTATATAGAATCTTGTTGGTCATTTATTATTATTAATCAAGTGTTTGTTTTAATATTTGTTTGCTTAAATTTCGTTAAAGATAAAATAATTTTTATAAAAAAAACCCGAAAGCTTATTTATGCTTCGTTTTTAGTATTTTCAACAATTATAACTCCTCCTGATATAATAAGTCAAGTTATTGTTTCATTGTTATTAATGTTATTTTACGAAGCAATTCTGCTTTTTTTAATAGTTAAGTTTTAAATAATTAATAATTATAATTATAAAATATTTGTGATTAATTAGGTAACCAATTAAAACTTATTAAAATACTAACAGTAAATATAAGGTAACCTAATGATAAAGGCAAAAACGATTTCCATCCTATGTGCATTAATTGGTCGTATCGATACCTTGGTAACGCTGCTCTTGTTAAAATAAAAAAAGTTACTCCTAGTAAAATTTTAATAGATAACCAAAAACTTCCAGGTAGTATTGACAAAGGAAATATATTAAATAAAGGTAACCACCCACCTAAAAATAAAATAGATGAAAAAGCGCTCATTAAAAGCATGTTTGCGTATTCTCCTAGAAAAAAAAGAGCAAATGTCATAGCAGAGTATTCAACATTATACCCAGAAACTAATTCAGCCTCTGCTTCAGGTAAATCAAATGGATGCCTATTTGTTTCTGCAAGCATAGATATATAAAATAAAACAAACATAGGAAACAAAGGTAATATAAACCACACATTTTGTTGCATTAAAACTATATCACTTAAGTTAAACGAACCAGAACATACACAAATATTAACTATAATAAATCCTATAGACACTTCATATGAAATCATTTGCGCTGCAGATCTTAAAGATCCTAAAAAAGGATATTTAGAATTACTGGACCAACCTGCCATAACAATACCATATACACTTAATGAAGAAATAGCAAATAAATATAAAACCCCTAAATTTAAATCTGAAATAACAATATTTTCAGAAAGAGGTATTACGGCCCAGCCAATTAAACTTAAAATAAAAGTTAAAAGAGGTGCTATAATAAAAATTATAACATTAGAATTACTAGGAAATATAGTTTCTTTTACAAACAACTTTAATCCATCAGCCAAAGGCTGTAATAAACCTAAAAACCCTATTACATTAGGGCCTCTTCTACGTTGTATACTACCCATTAGTTTCCGTTCAGCTATTGTAAAATAGGCTACGGAAATAAGTAACGGAACTACTAATGAAAGTATTTTTAAAATAATACATACAATTATTAACATAAAGTTAAAACTGGAATCGAACCAGTATTTCAAGATTTGCAATCTAGCACATTAACCTATTATGTTATTTAACCCTTAAAAAAGATAAGGAGGGATTTGAACCCACGGTATTGTAAAATACAATAGTTTTCAAAACTAACGCCTTAAACCACTCGACCACTTATCCTTTAATATGTTTAATAAAAAGCAAAAGAAGGGATTTGAACCCTCAACTTTAACCTTGGCAAGGTTACACTCTACCAAATTGAGTTACTTTAGCGTTAATTCCTATAAATTTTAAATGAATTTAATAAAAATATAAATTCATTAATGTTACAAGTTTTTGTTTTTATAGTAATATTTAAGTCAGGTATCGTTTTAAAAAATTGGTAATTATTTTCTAAATCCTTAAACATCAAAATATTTCTAATCTTAATAGAAAATATTTTGTTAAACATATTCTTTTTAATTTTTAAGTTTATAACATGTTTATTTAAAATTTTAAACAAAAATCTGTACATTAAATTATTATTTAAAGTTAATTTACAACCAACTGGTTGTCCTTTTCTTATTTTTAATGAAATATTAGAAACCTTTGATTTAGTAATTGTACCTTTATTTAATGTTATAATTTTCAATGAAGCTAAAGAAGAAATTAGTGGCTTTATACTAAATTTCTTTAAATTAAAACTTAAAGTTACAGATACTAATTCAGGTATATTTTTTACCAATTTATAATTAAATTTATTAATAAAATCGTATTTTACGAGTTTTTCATTGTATTTTTTTAAAAAATGCATAAAATTTTTATTTAAATAGTTCCTACTGATATACTCACAAACTTTGTAAATTTCTTATTTTTAAGTTGTTTAGATAAAGGGGTTAATATACGAGTACCTAGAGGTTTATCATTTTTGTCTAACAAACAAACTGAATTATTTTTAAAAAATATACTAGAACCATTTTTATTTATAGATTTAGTTTTAGTTTTTAAAATCAGTGCTTTATAAATTTCTCCTTTTTTAACTTTTGCCGTTTTTTTTGACTTATTACGTAATTCTTTAACAGAAACAATAATAAAGTCTCCTAAGAAAGCATATTTTTTTTTGTAACCACCTAAAACTTTAATACATTTTACAATTTTCGCTCCTGAATTATCAGAAACCTGCAATTTTGTTTGTTGTTGGATCATTTATTTAAAAGCGTTTATAGCTCAACTGGATAGAGCGTCGGATTTCGGTCCCGAAAGTTAAAGGTTCAAATCCTTTTAAACGTAAAAAAATTAAAACCATCTATAATTGGCAAACTTTTTATTTAAGACAGCGTTTTTGTGTAAATTACATGTTTTTTCTGAACTTAAATTTACTAATTTTGAAGATTCAATAAACTTTTTATTTAATTTTATATAAAAGGGCAAAGACAGATTTTGTTTATCACTTTTTAATATAAACTTTATACCATAAGATATTCGCAAATAACTTCTTAATAAAAAAGGAAATTCTATCGTTTGTTTTCTTTTTCGTTTTATATTTTTTGTATAAATAATTGGAGAATTGTGAATTATACCTATTTTAATTACGTCGTTAAAATTTTTTTTTTTGCTAACTTTTTGAAGTTTTTTTAAACTTTTTAAGATTATTTTTTCTGAAGTTTGTTTATTGCCATTTAACATAATGCGATTAAATAAATTATACTTTAACATACTAATTTTTTATAAATACTTAGATAATTTTTTTGTGCCATACTTAGATCGAGAGGTTTTTCGATTTTTTAAACCTAAAAAATCTAATTTACCCCTGACTAAATGGTATTTTATTCCAGGCAAGTCTTTAACTCGACCTCCTCTGACTAAAACCGTAGAATACTCTTGAAGCTTATGACCTTCACCAGGTATGTAAGCATTTATTTTTTTACCATTTGTCAAGGTTAGCCTGGCTAATTTTCTTAAAGCAGAATTTGGTTTTTTAGGAGTTCTTAAAAAAATTTTTACACAAACTCCTTTTTTTTGAGGACTAAATTCTAATGCAGGAACTTTGTTTGCTTTTAATTTTGATAAACGAGATTTTTTACATAATTGATTTATTGTAGGCATTTTAACGCTAATTACTTTTAAAGTATTTTTAAGTATAAATAATAATACAAAAACGAAGAATATATAACATTTTCATGAATAGGATTCTCTTGAGATATTGAAAAAAAATAAAACATAATTATACTTAAAATTAAGAAGGTATTTATTAATAAAACACAAACACTTAATTTAATTAAAATAGTTTTAAATACGTATATATCATCAATAAATACAAAAACCCAATACAAAACTTTTAAACAATATATTGAAGAAAAAAAGACTAAGAAAGTCAATAAAACCTGTTTAAACAAGTAAAAAATAATATAAAAATTTAAAAAATAAATTCCTATTAAAATACATAAATAAAAATTATACCTAGTACGATTAAAAAATAATATAAATACAAAAACGTTTAATAATAAAATATCAATTAAATTAAACGGTTGAATAATTAAAAATATATTTTTAATTATCATACCAAAATTTTTTATTAAATTTCTGAAATCATCGTTTATTAAAAAAAACTTATTAGCAGTTAAACAATATTCTTCAAACAAATGTTCTATTAAAAACCACCCTAAAAATGATTCACTTACTATCAAATGATTAAAATTTAAAACTGCTTTAACTAAAATTAAAAAAATTAACCAGCTCATTAAATTACCGAATATAAAATACTGAATATACATTTATTTAAAAAAGAAATTTTTACTAAACAATAATTACTCGTTACCGGACTTGAACCGGTACTCTTTATAAGAATCAGATTTTAAGTCTGACGTGTCTACCAATTCCACCAAGCGAGCAAGTTTTTAAAAATTATTATTCCACAATTCGATCTTTTAACATTGGGAGCTCAAATATTTGGACTATTAATTAGTCTATACGTTTTTTATTCTTATTCAATATCTACTAGCATAACAAATTTTATAGAAGTTAAAAAATTTAGAACAAAAAAATTATCAACAAACAATATTTTAGTTAATAAGATTGAGAAAGATTTAAATTACAACTTATGGTTAATAAGTTATTGTTACGTAAACTTTTTAAAATAAAGTTAATATTGGGGGGTGTAACTCAATGGTAGAGTGTATGCTTTGCAAGCATGAAGTTATCGGTTCGAGTCCGATTACCTCCAAAAGTAATTATAATTTTTAAAATATCTCTTCAGGCTGGATTTGAACCAACGTCCAAGTGGTTAACAGCCACTTGCTCTACCTCTGAGCTACTGAAGAATAAAAGTTATTTAAAATAAGAACTTACAACTGTATTTAAGTTTAACCATAAAGTGTTTTCTGAAAGCGTATTTGAAAAAATAATATTATCTAAAACATGTACTTGAAATAACCTATAATTAACCTGCAAATATGTAGGTGTTAAAGGCCATAATGGTGAAAGAGTTAGATAATACTTTATGATTTTATGGCTTTTTTTTGAAAATCTTATAGAGTCTCCTTTAGTTAATAAAACAGAACTATCAGTTATATTGTTGTTATTAACGAAAACATGTCTATGCTTTATTAATTGTCGAGCGTTCCTAATACTCAACACAAAATGCGATCTAACTAAAATAACATCAAGACGGCTTTCTAAAATCCCAATCAAATATTTTTTCATATTTAATTTATTTTTAATTTGATTAGAATTTTTAATCGAATTCTTAATAGTCTTTTTAATATAAATTCTATTTAAATTACTATAAAACAAATTAAAAACTTTTTTTATTATAATTTTTTGTTTATAACCTTTTGATAAAAAATTACTATACTTTGGGATTAAATAACAATTTTGATCATAAAATTTATAATAACAATTCCTTTTTTTAAATTTTGACATCCTGTTTAAATGAAAATTTAAATTTGACCATTTCTTTTTTTTAAAGCTTAATAATTTTTGTTTGTTTTGTACGTTAGTTTTTAAATTTACAAATTTTTTGTAAACAGGTTTGTGCCTATATTTTTTTATATAAATCATTAATAAATTTATAATTTAACATTTTTAATTAATATAGAAAAAATTAAAAAATAAATAAATAATTTTAATTTTTTATTTTTTGAAACATCTGTAACTTTATAATTTATGTTATTCGATTCACAGTTTTTACAAAATAATATTGAAGGTTTATCTATATTATTTAATTTTTTTAACAAACTATAATCCATATTTGAAATTTGATAAAACACCATTAAATCAAAATTTTTACTTAAATTAGATGCGTTTTGTTTTTGTAACTTTTTAATAAACAAAGACTTAGACATGAAAGTAGTATTTTTTAATTGATTATGTGCTCTTTTGTTATAAGGAAATCCTACAAAAATAATACGTTTTTTTTGAATATTGTACAAATAAATTATTTTTAATACCTGTTTTAATTCTATAGATATGTTATTAACACTAGAATTATTTAAATTTTTATACACTTGGTATTTTAATAAATGTAAATTTATTAATCCTTTAAATTTTAGTTTATTTTTTAATTCCATTACACCTTTTTTCCTTCTTTTAACAATATTTTTTCATCAAAATATAAAATTCCTTTACCTTTATAAGGCTCAGGTTTTTTAAAATTCCTTATAACAGATGCTATGTCACATACATTTAAAAAATCGTAACCAAAAATAAAGATTTTTGTAGATTGACGTACTTCTAATTTAATTGTCTTAGGTATTTTATAATATAAGTTATGGCTGTAACCTAATTTTAATTGTAAAAATTTTTTATTTTCAGCGACTAAAACTTTATAACCCACACCAACTAATTTTAATTTTTTACAATTAACAAATAAAACTTCTGAAAACGATTTTTTAATTAAGGATAAAGTAGTTCCTCTTAAACTATCCAAAGTTTTTTTTACACTATTAGATTGTTTTTTTGCATATAAATTTGTAACAAATAAAAAGTTTTTTTCTTTTAAGATAATAATTTTTAATTTTAATTTTAATAATTTATGTCTTTGTTTGCTTTTTATTAATAAACTATTTCTTTTAGAACAATATAAAACATTTAATTCACTTGGAATTTTTAATATATATTTATTCGAAATTAATTTCATTTAACTAGTATAAAAGGTTCTCCACCCAAATTTTTTTTTTTACAATCCATACTTGTAAAAAACCCTTTAGTCGTTGAAAGAATAATTAAACCATTTCTTGAATCTAATTTCCATAATTGTTTTACTGAATAATAAACCCTTAAACTAGGTTTACTTAATATTTTTAATTTATTTATTACAGGTGTACCATTTTGATATTTTAAAAAAATCTTAATAAAATTAGTATTCGTTTTAGAAACTTTATACCCTAATATAAAACCTTCATCCCACAAAACATTTAAAATTTTTTTACAAAGATTTTTTTTTAATTGCAAAACAAAAGTTTTTTTTACAGATTGCCCATTATTTATTGTAGAAACCATATTACAAATATGCTTGTTCATTGTAATTTTATATTATTGTTTAAAGACAGATTTGAACTGCCGTCACAAGGATTTTCAGTCCTTTGCTCTAACCAACTGAGCTATCTAAACTTTATTTTATTTTTAAACTAAACTCACCTGCAATGCTTAAAATTTTCAAATACTTAAGTAAATTTAATTCTTTATAAACTAAATAATAATTATCGATATTAATTTTATTTTTAATTTTTTTTTTTTCATTATTTAAATTTAAAATTATATTGAACTTAAATTTAATATCCGAAAATAAATTTATTTTTAATTTTTTTAAAAAAATTAAAAATATTAAAATTTGAGGAACAAATACTTTTAATCTTTTTTTATACGTTTTAATCTCAAATTGATCTTGAGCACTTTTATTTACATGAGGTGATTTTAAAACAGTAAAGATTTTTTTTTTTAACGGCTTTTTAGATTCAGATTGTAAAATAAAAATTTTTAACTTTTGAATTACTTTTTCATCAGTAAAAAAACTAATAAAATTTGTTAATGATGTACGATTTTTTGAGTAAAGATCTATAATAACAAACATAATTTAAGTCTAGAAATACTAATGTGATAAATTTATACTATCGTTTAAATAAATACAAGTCAATACAGTGAACACGTAAGCTTGAATCATCGCTACTCCTAACTCTAAACCCATTAAAATAACTAAGACCAATAAAGGAATTATGTGCAATAAAGATATAAAATCTTCTAATAACAACATGCTCCAAGCAAAACCCACAATAACTTTTAATAAAGTATGACCTGCCATTAAATTGGCAAAAAGCCGAACACCTAAACTAATAGGTTTGAATATATAAGAAATCAATTCAATAGGTACTAACAATAAACCTAAACCTATAGGCGTATTTGATGGTAAAAATATAGATAACATATTAATTTTATGTTTTTGCAAACAAATAAGCATTACACCTATAAAAATAGGAAAAGACAATGCGAAGGTAACAATCAAATGGCTTGTTATTGTAAAACTATAAGGAACTAACCCTATTAAATTATTAAACAATATAAAAGTAAATAATACAGCTATAAACGGGAAATATTTTTCCCCTTCTTCATTTAAATTATCAAAAACTAGTTGAGCTACAGTTTCATAAACTATCTCAACAAATGTTTGCCAAACACTTGGAATAAAATAATAACCAGTCTCACCTAAATAATTTAAATTAGAACTAAAACAAAAAACTAAAAAGCTAAAAATTAATAAAACAATTAAATTTATAAATAACATATTTGTTATTGAAAAATCTAAACAAAATAATTTAAAAGAAAATAAAGAAATAATTTGAAATTGCTCTAACGGAGTAAATAACATTTTTATAATATTTAATTTTTATAATGCACTAACTTATTTTCAATTAAACCAATTAACGGAATTAATACTAAAAAAAATAAAAAGTAAAAAACTGTCGCTATTTGACCCACTAAAACATAAACGTCTTTAACAGGTTTTTGTCCAACCCAACCAAGAATTAAAAAATCAGCAACCATTAACCAATAAAAAATTTTAAAAATAGGTCTAAAAGTAGTACTTCTAACTTCTGAAGTATTTATAAAAGGAATCAACAATAAAATAATTAACGCACCTCCCATAGCAACAACACCACCAAGTTTATCTGGAATGGATCTTAAAATAGCATAAAAAGGCAAAAAGTACCACTCAGGAACTATATGAGCAGGTGTTTGCATTGGATCTGCTGGTATATAATTGTCAGGATGACCTAATAAGTTAGGAAAATAAAATACAAAAATAGAAAAAAATAAAATAAAGCAAAAAAACGCAAATAAATCTTTAACAAAAAAATATGGATAAAAAGGTATTTTATCAATACCACTCTCAACTCCTAAAGGATTATTTGAACCATCCTTATGCAATAAAGCTAAATGTAATAAAGTTAATCCTGCAATTACAAAAGGTAACAAAAAATGTAAACTAAAAAACCTATTTAAGGTAGCATTATTAACAGTAAAACCTCCCCATAACCAATCTACAATAGACTGACCTACAACAGGTATAGCTGTAAATAGACTTGTTATCACAGTTGCTCCCCAAAAACTCATCTGGCCCCAAGGAAGAACATAACCCATGAAAGCAGTAGCCATCATTAAAATAAAAATAATAACACCAGAACACCATAATAATTGACGAGGTTGCATATAAGAACCGAAGTATAATCCTCTAAATATATGTAAATACACAACAATAAAAAACATAGAAGCACCATTTGCATGTATATATCTAATTAACCAACCATTTGTAACATCACGCATTATATGCTCAACACTACTAAATGCTAAATCAATATGTGGGGTATAATGCATAGCCAAAAAAACTCCAGATAATATCTGAATAACTAAACAAATACCTGCAGATGAACCAAAACTCCAAGCATATGTTAAATTAACAGGTGTAGGGTAATGAATCAAATGATTATCTACAAACGATAATACATAATTATTATTCCATCGTAACTTTTTTGTCACAAATGAAGCCATAAAACTTGAATTATTTGAAACTTTCGTTGAAGAAAATGGATCTGAAAAAGAATCAAATATAGAATTTTTTAAATTATAAGTTAATTTCATTTATATATTAATATTTGAAAAATTTTTTCTTAATTTTGCTGTTTTTGAATTCGTATGAGTTCTTTGGCCTCTAACAGGCAACCCTCTAATACGACGCAACCCTTTATAAGATTTTATGTCTACTAACAGTTTTAAATTAAATATTTGTAATTTTTTTAGTTTATTATTGATTATTACATTAGAGTTTTCAATCACTTTAACTAATTTAGCAATTTGTTCATTTGTTAAATCTGATACAAGTAAGTTGTCAGAAAAACCTAATTTTTTACATATTACTATTGATTGATGATTGTTTAACCCATAAACGTTTTTTAACGATATTTTTACAGACTTAAAACTTGGTATTTCTGTATCAAAAATATAAATCATAAATTAATTAAAAATACATAACTTCAATTAATAAATTGACACTAAAATGAATCGGATTTAAAAAAACTGAAGGATAAACTCCCATAACTAAAGTACCTATTATTAACGGTAAAAACATTAAAACCTCACGTTTTGTTAAATCTAAATAATTATTAAAGTATTGCGTTTTTAAATTACCATAAGCAATTCTATTAAACAGCCATAAAGAATAACACCCTCCTATAACCATACCAGTGGCTCCTAAAAAAGTTATTGTGGTATTAGATTTAAAAGAACCTGCTAAAATAAGGAATTCACCAACAAAACTACTGGTTCCCGGTAATCCTATGTTAGCCATAGTAAAAAATAAAAAGAAAAATATATATAAAGGCATCGTATGAACTAAACCGCCGTAATACTTTACCATTCTTGTATGATGCCGATCATAAACTACACCTATTATTAAAAATAAAGCACTAGCAACAAACCCATGACTCAAACTTTGCAGAATAGAGCCTTCTAACCCTATAACGTTAAAACTGAATAAACCTAACATAACTAAATTCATATGTGCAACTGAAGTATAAGCAATAATTCTTTTGAAATCAGATTGTCGGATAGCTGTAAAAGACGTGTAAATAATACCCACAACAGACATTGAATAAACAAAAGGTGCAAAAAAAAAACAAGCTTCTGGGAACATTGCGAATGAAAATCTTATAAAACCGTAGGTGCCTAGTTTTAATAACACCCCAGCTAAAATAACAGAACCTGCTGTAGGAGCTTCAACATGAGCCTCAGGCAGCCATAAATGAACAGGTACCATAGGAACTTTTGTAGCAAACGATGCAAAAAAAGCAAGCCACATAATTTTTTGTTCTAACTCTGAAAAAGAGAATGTAAGAAGTATTTCGTAATCAGTAGTTCCTACTTGATAATAAACATATAAGATAGATAGTAACATTAGAACAGAACCTAATAAGGTATACAAAAAAAAAAAATAACCTGCTCTTATTTTTCTTTCTCTTGAACCCCAAATACCTATAATAATAAACATCGGAATTAAAACGCTTTCAAAAAAAATATAAAAAAGTAACAAATCTAAAACACAAAAAACTCCAATTAAAAAAAATTCCATTACTAAAAAAGAAATCAAATATTTTTTTAAATCAACTTTAATAGTACTCCACCCTGTTAACAAACAGATAGGAATTAATAAAGTTGTTAATAATAAAAAAAATAACGATATCCCATCGATACCTAATGAAAAATTTAAATTTAAAATTGGAATCCAAAAAAATTTTGTTACTAATTGAAACGTTCCTACAGATTTATTAAAAAAAACCCAAACAAATAATGATAAAACAAAAGTAAAAGATGATACAGCCAACGATACCTGTTTTAACAGCACAGAATTTGATGAGGGTATAAGTAATAACAAAAACACACCTATTAAAGGTGACAATAGAATATAAAACAATAAATTTTTAATACCTAACATAATTTTTTAATTTTAAAATACACACACATTCTATAGGATTCGAACCTATGACCAGCAGCTTAGAAGGCTGTTGCTCTATCCAACTGAGCTAAAAATGTTTTAAATTTTTACATAAAAACTAGCAAACTAAATTTATGTGAAATTAAAAATAATAAAGTAGGGTTTATAAATAAAAATACTAATAAAAAAAATAAAAAAGTAATTATAATAGAAGTTTGTAACTGAATCGGGTAATATAATTTACCTACTAATAATTTTTCAAAATATAAAATTTTAATAAGCCTAATATAATAAAAAGTACCAACAACACTACATAAAATACTAATCAAAGCTACAAAATACATAGAAGATTCTAAAGCAGACAAAAAAACACCCATCTTAACTAAAAAACCAATCATTGGTGGAAAACCTGCTATAGAAAAAAGAACGGTTGTAAAAAAAATCGCTAACATATAATTTGATTTACTTAATAAAACCAAATCAGTTAAATCTTTGTTTTGTTTTTGAAAGTAATTATTTTTTAACCTAGTAGACACAAATATGGACCAAACGCATAACCCCGAAAAACTATAAATAATCAAATAACTTAATAACATTTGTAAACTTTCAAACGTACCTGAACTAAAAGCTATCAAGGAATAGCCCATATGACTAATAGTACTGTATACCAATAAACTTTTTAATTTTTTTTGCTCTAAACCCCCAAAAGAACCGACTATAATAGAAAAAATCAAAACTAATACAATTAAATGACGCCAACTATCAACAAAACCATAGAAACTATAATAAAAAATACGTAACAATAAAACAAAAATAGCTAATTTAGGCACGACAGAAAAAAAGAAAGCTGAAGATGTAGGAGACCCTTCATAAACATCAGGAGCCCAAGTATGAAATGGTGCAATAGTTAATTTAAAAAATAAACCTACTAAAATAAGCATTAAAGCAAATTTAATTAAATCAGTATCAAATTCAGGACCATATAAAAAATCAATATTACCCCAAAACTCTATTAATTTTAAGAATGACACAATATCTAACATTCTTAACATTTTTATTAATTCAAATATGTCAAAACCAAAAAAAAAATTAATCTGTGTATTTGAATTTAGATAATTGTTTACACAAATTTCATAATAAATATATTCTTGAATTGTATTTAAGTATTCGTCTGTGTAAATAACACTATCTTCCATAAAACTGTTCATAAACAATAATTTAAAATCTTCAAAACATATAGTTCCTGTTATTCCATACAACAAAGAAGAACCGAATAAAAACAAACTAGAAGCAAAAGCACCTAAAATAAAATATTTTACACCAGCATCTACAGAAAACGTAGAATCTTTTTTAAAAGCAGCTAAAACGTAAAAGGATAAACTTTGTAATTCGATTGATAAATAAGAAGTCAATAAATCATTAGAAGAACATAATAAAAATAAACCTAAAACTGCAAATATAATTAATAAAAAATACTCAAAACTATTTATTCTATTATTTAAGATATAAGGTTGTATCATTAACAGACAAAAAATAGATAATAATCCTATAATTAATTTTGTTACATAGCTTACATAATCAATAATGACTGTATCGTTTAAACAAGAAATTTCTAAAACACTTAAATGCTCATTATAAACTAAATAAAATGAAAAAAAAATGACCAAAATACTTAAATATAAAACAGAAATTTGAATTAAAGGATATTTTTTTTGTATTGCCAAAAACGTACAATGTAATACTAAATATACTAACGAAATTCCTAAAAATAGTTCTGGAAAAATAATAATTTCTTTAAATAATAATGTTTCAATTTTCATACAATAAATAAATATAAGCTTAAATAGATTTGAACTATTGACTTCACGCTTATCAGGCGTGCGCTCTTACCAACTGAGCTATAAGCTTTAAAAACTTAATTTTTTAATAAAACATTTTTATAATTTCTAGATAACTGTTTGAAAATAACCTGAGTTTTATTATTTTGCGAGTTTATATTTGTATTTATAGTTAAAACAACAGATGCTATTGTCGCTAATAATAAAATATTACCTGCTATTAAAAATTGCAACACATATTGAGTATAAACCACCTGACCTATCGACTGAATTTCAGTAAAAACGTCTAATTTATCATACCAATTAACATAAAAATTGTATAAAAGTTCAGTTTTATAAGGATTTTCTTTAAAAGTATCAGAAATAACTAACACAATTTCCGTTAAAAACACACTCCCTATAACAAACCCAAAAGGAAAATATTTCAATGAAATATCTTTATTAGCCTGAACTTTTAAATCAAGCATCATTACAACAAATAGAAATAATATAGCTATGGCTCCCACATAAATTAATATAAAAATCAATGATAAAAACTCACATTTTAATAAAAATAATATACTTGCAGAAGATAAAAAACTTAAAACTAAAAATAAAACAGAATAAATCGCATTTTGTGCTGTTATTACCATAAAAGAACTTATTAATAATACTATAGAAAAAATATAAAATAAAATACTAATAATCATTTTTTGCTTTGAATAATTATAATGAAAAAGGGATTCGAACCCCTGACTCTTGGATTATGATTCCAATGTTCTAACCAACTGAACTATTTCATTTTGTTCCAGCTACACGTTCCCGTACAGCTACCTTGTTACGACTTCATCCAAATTATTAATTTCTCAATGGTTTTTATAAATTATTTTACAAACTTTTATTCATAAAACTTAACAAAAACTTCAAGTAAAATTAATTCTCTGCATGTGACGGGCGGTGTGTACAAGGCCAAGATACATATTCACCGCAACGTTCTGATTTGCGATTACTAGTGATTCCAACTTCATATAAACGAGTTTCAGTTTATAATCCGAACTAAAAAAATTTTTAAAGATTAACTTAAGCTTTTAAAACTTTTGTAACGTTTTGTAATTTTCATTGTAGCACGTGTGTAGCCCAACCTATAAGGGCCACAGGGACTTGACTTTATTCTTATCTTCCTTCAATTTATCATTGCTTGTATTTTTAGAACAATAATAAAATTAATTTTTAATTTTATTATTTGAAAACAAATTTACAAAAAATAAGAGTTGCGCTCGTTAAAGGAATTAACCAAACATCTTACGACACGAGCTGACGACAGTCGTGCAACACCTGTATAAATTTATATATATATTTTGTAAATAAAAAAATAAATAATAATTTATATGTCAAAGGTTGGTAAGGTTTTGCGCGGATTATCGCATTAAACCACATGCTCCACCACTTGTTGTAGGCCCCCGTCAATTCCTTTGAGTTCCAATCTTGCAATCGTACTCCTCAGGCGGAATGCTTATCGCGTTAGCTTAAAAATCTAAATTGTAAATTTAAATTACAGCATTCAGAATTTACAGTATAGACTACCAGAGTATCTAATTCTGTTTGCTACCTATACTTTCGTCCCTCAGTGTCAGTTTTTACTAAAAAGTTGCTTTCGCTATCGATATTCCTTTACATGTCTACAGTCATTACTCCTCGACGTAAAATTCTACTTTTCTGAAAAAAACTCTAAGTATAATAGTATTAATTGCTGGTCTAAAGTTAAGCTTTAGATTTTAACAAATAACTTATAATACAACCTACGAACCCTTTACGCCCAGTTATTCCAAATAACGCTTGCCCCTCCCGTATTACCGCGGCTGCTGGCACGAGATTAGCCGGGACTTAACTTCTTTAAATAATGTCATTATCATTTTTAACGAAAGAATTTTACAACCAAAACAGCCGTCATCATTCAAATAGTATTGCTGGATCAAACTTTCGTTCATTGTCCAATATTCCTCACTGCTGGCTAATATATTTTAGCCTGGACCTTGTCTCAGTTCCAGTGTGGTTGATCATCCTCTAAGACCAACTAAAGATCATCGGCTTGAAAAGTTTTTAAATTATCAATAACCTAATCTTACGCAGAAATATCAAATAGCAAATTAATTAACTTAATTTTTAAATAAAGTATTAACTTAAATTTGTCAATTTTATATATAAAATAAAATGATAAGTTTTATACTAAACTATAAGGTAATTTTTCTACGCGTTTTTCACCCGTTCGCCACGAAAATATAATTATTTTCGTTCAACTCGCATGTGTAAAGCATACTACTAGCGTTCATTTTGAGCCAGGATCAAACTCAAATACATAAAATTTTTAAAATTTTAAAAAATTTTTTGAATTAAAATCTATTATATAAACATTAAAATTATTTAAGTTGAATAAAATTTAAAATATTAGTACTTGTTTGCTAAAAATTTTGCAATTATTACACACCAAGCCTATCTAAGTAATGATCTATTACATTTTAAAAAAAATTAATCTTGAAGTTAGTTTCTCACTTAAATGCTTTCAGCGATTATCTATTATAAACATAGCTACTCGACAATGCTGTTGGTACAACAATCGAAACACCATAGGTTTACTTTTCTCGGTCCTCTCGTACTAAAGTTTAATCTTCTCAATTTTTTATAGCTTGCGGTAGATAGGGACCAAACTGTCTCACGACGTTCTAAACTCAGATCATGTACCGCCTTCCTTGGCGAACAGCCAAACCCTTGGAACCACTTTCAGCTCCAGGATGCGATAATCCAACATCGAGGTGCCAAACCACTCCGTCGATAAGGTCTCTAGAGAGTGATTAGCCTGTTATCCCCGGCGTACCTTTTATCCGTTGAGCGATGGCCATTTCCACACAGAACCACCGGATCACTATAACCGACTTTCGTCCCTGTTAGATTTGTCAATCTTACAGTCAAGCAAGCAATATACTATTACGCTCTACAGTTAAAATATTCTTAACCTGAACTTACCTTTGTACGCCTCCGTTACTCTTTAGGAGGCGACCGCCCCAGTCAAACTACCTATTATGCACTGTCTTAAATAATGAGTAATAAAAAATTTTAAGAATGGTATCTCACTGAAATTTAAATTTTTTACTAAAGTAAACATCTTCTAACAATTTCCCATTTATTCTTTACATAAAATTTTTTATTACAATACATAACTATAGTAAAGGTGCACGGGGTCTTTCCGTCTAGCCGCAAG
>VMHT01107347.1_pt1 | contig 36027 bp, 38 predicted proteins | sample 4693611 | NCBI WGS metagenome assembly VMHT01 (sample SAMN12280063, study PRJNA550983) | marine metagenome | isolation source: seawater sampled from same location over 5 years 0.02-0.2 micron viral filtrate | place: USA: collected off the coast of southern California halfway between the port... ...
AAATATTACTCAGAAAAAAGCAGATCTAATATTTCGTGATATAAACATCGAGCAAAATGGATTTCATCTATTAAATAAATTAGCTTATTGGGCTTTAAGAATAGGTGGATTTGTTGCTTGGAATAAACATAGAAAAGTAAACGCAAAAATTATATAGGAGATAATTATGAAAGTAGGCGATCAAATAATAATAGCGGCAAGGAAACAAGCCGAAGGTGAACTAGAAGTTCACAAAGCAAATATACAAGTGTATCAAACAATGCCAGCAGGTATTGGTGAACATTCAGATGTTACAGAAGCAGTGATTGAGGAATTAAATAAGATGTCAGCAGCTTATGATAGAATTGAAATGATAGAAAAATATTTTTCAAAAGATGGTGAATAAGTCCTTTACAAAAGTTGTTTTTTAATATATAATAGATACAACAATCAAAAAAGATAAGAGGAAACGAGATGCAACAATTTGTTGACACAAGAGATTTTTTGTCTCAAACTAAGTTTTACGAAGGCTATTCGCGTTTTAAAGACGGTCATAGTAGATATGAATCTTGGGATGAGGCTGTTGATCGTGTTATTGAAATGCACGACAAAAATTATATGAGCAATGGGAATGAATTAACTGAATATTTAGACGAAGCACGTACTGCCTATAAAGAACAAAGAGTTCTTGGTGCTCAGCGTGCACTCCAGTTTGGAGGAGATCAATTAATGAAACACCAAATGAGGATGTACAATTGTACGTCTTCTTACGTTAATAGACCAGAGTTCTTTGGCGAGGTGTTTTATATTTTATTATGTGGTGCAGGTGCAGGATTTTCTGTACAGAAACATCACATTAAAAAATTACCAAAAATTCAAAATAGAACTAAACAAGCGAAAGGTTATATAGTTGAAGATTCAATTGAAGGTTGGGCTTCAGCATTAGACGTGTTAATGTCTTCTTTCTTTGTAGGCGGAGGTAAATATCCGGAATACGAAGGACGAAGAGTGTACTTCGATCTATCGCAAATAAGACCGAAAGGTGCTTTTATATCAGGTGGATTTAAAGCACCAGGACCAAACGGTTTACGTAGGTCTTTAGACAAAATAGAACACTTATTACAAGGTATTGTATTAGACTCAAAAGAGCCAATGGATATAAAACCAATAAACGCTTACGACATTACTATGCATGCAGCAGATGCTGTATTATCTGGTGGCGTAAGAAGATCAGCAACCATTTGTCTTTTTTCACCAGACGATGAAGAAATGATGAATGCTAAAACTGGTAACTGGTTTATGGATAATCCACAAAGAGGTAGGTCAAACAACTCTGCAGTTATTGTAAGAGATGAGACCACACCAGAAGAGTTTGGCAAGATTATGGAATCTGTCAAGCAGTTTGGCGAACCAGGGTTCGTCTTCGTTGAATCTAAAGAACATACTACAAATCCATGCGTGGAGATTGGTATGTATCCGCAGATCAATAAGAAGTCAGGTTGGCAAGGTTGCAACCTTACTGAAATCAATGGAGGCAAATGCAATACCGAGGAAGACTTTTACAAGGCATGCCGAGCAGCGTCTATCCTCGGTACCCTACAAGCGGGGTACACAGACTTTAAGTTTTTAACCGATACATCAAAACTTATTTTTGATAGAGAGGCTTTACTTGGAGTTTCAATTACAGGATGGATGAACAATCCAGATATTCTTTTCAATGAAAAGATATTAGAAAAAGGTGCGCAAATAGTTAAAGACGTAAATAGAGAAGTTGCTAGAATAATAGGAATCAATGCTGCAGCAAGAACAACTTGTGTCAAGCCAAGTGGTAACGCTTCTGTGTTATTACAAACTGCATCCGGTATTCACGCCGAGCATTCAAGCATGTATATTAGAAACGTGCAAATGAATAAAGAGTCAGAAATAACTCAAGCAATTATGAAGACTAATCCGTACATGGTTGAAGAATCAGTATGGTCTGCTGGTGGTACAGATGTCGTAGTGTCATTTCCTATACTACCAAATAAAGGATCTTTGTATAAAGATGATTTGTTAGGTGTTAAACATCTAGAGTTAGTTAAGAAAGCTCAAAAGCATTGGGTTGAAGCTGGCACTAATGAAGAGTTATGTGCTGATAAGGGTGTAAGACATAATGTATCTAATACAATCATAGTAGATGACTGGGATGAAGTAGAAAAATATGTATATGAAAATCGTAATGCCTTTGCAGGTATTTCTTTCTTACCTATGACTGGTGACAAAGATTATAATCAAGCACCAAACACTGCAGTTATTACTGCAAAAGATATGGTAAAGAAATATGGTAATGCTGCTGTATTTGCATCTGGCATGGTAGTAGACGCACTTAAAGTTTTTAATAACTTATGGGATGCATGTTCTACAGCAAAAGGATTTGGTGAAGACTTATCTCTAGAGTCATCAGAAAATGCTATGAAAAGAGATTGGATAAGAAGGTTTGGTAAGTTTGCTGATAACTATTTAAATTCAGATCAAGTACTTGCTGAACATTGTTTAAAAGACGCATACTTATTACATAAGTGGAATAAGATTCAATCAACTTTAAAAACCGTCGACTGGAAAGAAGACATAACAGAAAGAAAGTATACAGATGTTGATACACTCGCTGCAGCCGCCTGTGCAGGTGGTGCCTGTGAAATCGATTTCTAGAATAGTTTCACCGTGCGTTAAAGTATGTACTCTTAAAGAGGACTTTTGTATAGGTTGCGGTAGAACTACTCAGGAAATTGCTGAATGGGGAAATGCAACTCGAGAAAGAAGGGAACAAATTCTTGAAAGACTACCAGATAGAATGCGAAGAATGCGATGAGACTTCCTACGTGGCAGCATATAAAGAACCAAAGTATTGTCCAATATGTGGTAGGAGAGCTGAAGCTGAAGAAGTAGATGACGTGGACTTATAATAATGTAACTTTTGAAGATACACCTGAAGAATATCAAGGCTATGTATATCAACTCACAGAAATTCATACCAACAAAAAATATATTGGAAAGAAGAATTTCTGGAAACCTAAAACATTACCCATCACTAAAACACGTAAGAGACGTGTACGAACACGTGTTGAATCAGACTGGAAAGATTACTATGGATCATCCAATCAAGTACGCCAGCTTGTGGAACAACACGGAAAAGAAAGATTCAAACGTGAAATATTAAAACTCTGTAAAACAAAAGGCGAAATGTCTTATTATGAAGCAAAGCTTCAGTTCGACCACAATGTATTGTTTAGAGATGACTACTATAACAACTTTATAGGTTGTAGAATTCATTCAAAACATTTAACAGGTTAATCACTTTTTCCTTTACATTAAGTTAAAAGTGTGGTATAATAATAGTATAATAAAAAATTAGGAGTTTAAATGTCTAAAAAATCAAATGTAATAAATTTTAAAAAAGAAAAACTAAAAAAGTTTGACGAAGAGAATGAAATTATCTTTACCGTCGATGATGAAAACTATACGCTAGGCGAGATGGTTCATCAGGCTCATAATGATAACGGTATGGAGTTTGTATTTAGATTGGATATAGAAGATGACGAAGAATCTATTCACTAAAATCGAACTGCTAGAAAAGCAGATAGCAGAAGAAGTTAAAGAAAAGTATGCTTTATATAAGCGTATTAAAGAACTTAACGAAGAACTTCGTGCTTTAAAAAATAAAAGTCCAGAGATGTCAAGCATCTCTGGTCCTGACAATATTCAAAGGTATAGAACTTAGTTAATATGTTAATCACTTTTTTTAAATTAAATGCATTTTTTCCTTTACATTTACGAAAAACTGTGGTATAATATATCTATAAAATGGAAAAAGAAATGAAAACAAAAGTGGAGAAAATTAATGACATAGCGAAAGCAACCACCAAGTTATGTGATGGAAAAGTTGCATCAGGCAGAAGTAGAAGCATAGCGGGATTTACAGGTACGGAACTACCCAGGGAATCATCGGTGGAGTATAAAACGTTCCCTAGTCTTACCATGGGGCGGACCCATCGGTCGGTAAGGCTAGATGTATTGATCGCCGCCCCACAGAATTTGGAGGCTATAAATGCCTAGTCCATCAGAAATACAATCAATGCTTCCACTATTTCTTCAACTCCTCTTCTTCGCGGTAGCTGGTGCATTGATTGTAGGTGTATTCTTTTCCATAGTTGGTTTCTTTTATCGTAATGCTATTATAATAATATTAATAGTTGCATTATTATTTGGCGTCAATTATGGTTATATTGATTTAACTAAATTATTCGGAGCAGTGAAAAATGACAATGCATCTATTACCAATCTACTACAATAATAATAGTACTAAAAAGAAAAAGCCTTTCCGTAAACCAGGTTGGGTTAAAGCTCAAGCTGAACATGATAAATGGCTTATGTCACGTGGTGTACATCCATCACAGCTTAAAAATAAAAATAAAGATTCAGGAATTAAAGCTCCTAATTACAAAGAGCTTTCACGTTCTCTACCAACAAGCAACTACACTGGTAAAGTTGTTGGTAAGTCTAAAACAAATGCATATACCGGTACATTTATTACTGGTATCGCTACTATGCATAAATCTAATATGGTGCCTGTAACTAAAGATGCAGATCCTAAAGAATATTCTACTATGAGGAGAAATTAATTTGCATTTTATGCATTTTTTCCTTTACATTTGCGGAAAACTATGGTAGAATATAAGTATAATAAAAAATCGGGAGTTTATATTATGTTTAATTATGATACAATTATCAAACAACTAGAAGCAATGTCACCTATTCACCAAGATGAGTTTGCTCAAAAGCTTATCGAAAAAAACAGCGGGTTGGCAGCTGCTATATCAACTAAGATTAATATTGCTCATCAGGATAAGTATTACACCGATACTGATGCAATGCATGAGTCTCTTAAGTTAAGAGGTCATGCATAATGAAAAATCCTATAGCAAAATATTTAATGTGTTCTTACGCATATTATAAGCTAGATAAAAATTTAATAACTGATCACGAGTTTGATCAGTTAGGTAAAGACATTCTTGCTAACTATGATAATATAGAACACATGCATAAACACTTAGTTACTAAAGAAATGTTAGATGCTGGTACATACTTAGGTGAATATCCTAATATGGTTATTGGCGCTACACACGATTACATCAACACACACAACATATAAATGGGAGTTTAATATGGGATTACAAGCACTAAAAGGTAAAAAGACTAAAAAGAAAGTATTAAGAGCAAGAGCTAGAACTGGTTTAGCTGGTGTTCCAATTGATAAAGGATTTGATGCAGTAAAAGATTATTTTCATATTAATGTAGATAAGAAAGATTGTATTAATCAAGTTAAAACATGGGTTAAGAAAAACTTTCCTCAACCATCTAAATATATTTTAGCTAATCCAGACTGGAAATTTACATATACACATCATGCAGCTACAGCTTTTTGGTATAACAATAATTTAAATAAAACTATTGAGTCTCCAAAGGCCGCTGATTTTTTAAATCATTTATTTGATAAAATCATACCTCTTATTGAAGAAGGTAAAGTCTTATTCAATGAAAAGAAAAAAGAACTAAAAGCTAAAAGTAATATAATAACTATATCACCACAAGAAAAATTAATACGTAAGATTAATAATACTATTATGCAAGAATTACTTGAACTAGAAGATAAGTGGATCGATGGTGAAGATGCCACTATTAACATATACGATAGGTTCAAGTTCCACGGCTTAACAAATACTGCAATCAGTCACGTTAAGCCTATGATTGAGGGCTGGCTTCTTGATTATGAAGACGCATACTACAAAAGATGCGAACAAGCTGTCGAAGGTTACTCCCACCTTAAAAGGTCGGTCCTCAATCAAAGAATTAAAATATGCACTGCAATGTTAGAAGATCTTGAAAGAATCAGATCTGCTACTAAAGCTTCAAGAAATGTTAAAATCAAAAGACCAAAATCTATTGATAAGCAGGTTGCTAAAGTGCAATACAAAAAAGAGGATAATGATTTTAAGATTGTATCAATCAATCCAATTCAAATACCAACAAAAACTCGGTTATATACATTCAATACTAAAAGTAAAATGATTATTGAATATGTCACTGAAAGTGTAAATGGATTTGAAATATCTGGTTCAACCATTAAGAATTTTTCAAAAGGTTCAAGTAGAACTATATGTCTACGTAAACCACTTGATTTCTTACCGATTGTTTTACAGAAAACACCAAAGCAAATTGATGATGCTTGGCAAACTCTTAAAACAAAAACAAAGGTACCTAATGGTAGAATCAATAATGATACAATATTATTAAGGGTTTTAGACAAATGAAAATAGAAGAACAATTTTTAACAAAGTCTAAATTCACTAAGCTTATCGAAAGTACCGTAGCAGATCTCAAGATTCCATATATGGATGCAATACTGAAGGTCTGTGAAGCTAACGATATTGAAGTCGAAGACATTCGAAAGTTCATATCACCAGTTATAAAAGATAAGCTTGAAGCAGAAGCGATGGAATTAAATTTCTTACCAAAAAAGAATGCTATTGATTCATCGTTTTTTAACTAAACACTGTGTATATATAAGATTATATTTCAGTTAATATTTCAGTAATAAGGAGACAATACAATGTCATTTGAAACACTTAAACGCAATCGCGGTTCTAATATCAGTAAAATTATTAAAGCAGCAGAAGCCACAAATAGTGGTGAAACTAAATCATACGTTGATGATAGAATATGGAAGCCAACTGTTGATAAAGCAGGTAATGGCTATGCCGTCATCAGGTTCCTCCCTGGTACGGAAGAGAATATTCCTTTTGTAAGATATTGGGATCACGGTTTTAAAGGTCCTACCGGTCAATGGTATATTGAAAATTCACTTACTTCAATAGGTCAACCTGATCCAGTTGGTGAACTTAACTCTAGACTTTGGAACTCAGGTATTGAGTCTGATAAAGATAGAGCAAGAACTCAAAAGAGAAGATTACATTACGTAACTAATATCTATGTAGTTAGTGATCCATCTGCACCTCAAAACGAAGGCAAGGTATTCTTATATAAGTTTGGTAAGAAAATCTTTGATAAGATTTATGATCTTATGAATCCTGCATTTGCCGATGAAACACCAATAGATCCATTTGACTTTTGGGAAGGTGCTGATTTTAAACTTAAGATCAGGAATGTTGAAGGTTATAGAAACTATGATAAATCAGAATTTTCTTCTGCAGCTCCATTATTAAACTCTGATGAAGCTAAGTTAGAAGAAGTTTATGGCAAGATGCATGATCTATCAGAATTCACTAATCCTAAAAACTATAAACCATATGATGAGCTTAAAGCAAAACTTATGAGAGTACTAGGTGAACAAGCTACTGCTGGTGCCTATACGGTAAAAGAAGAAATTAAGTTAAATAATCCTGAGCCGGCCGTTGAGCCAGTCACTGCAGAAGAAATGAGTAGTGAAGATGAGGATACTTTATCTTATTTCTCTAAACTTGCAAAGCAAGATTAAGTACCAAATCCAACAACCAACTGGTCCTGTATATCAACTGCAGGGCCATTTGATATTAAAGCATTTGTTGTATTTTTATTGCTTATTGTTTGATTGTTAGTTGGTGCTACTACTACATTATTATTTGAAGAGTTACTGTTATTGTTAGTTGTACCAGAAGGAGCTGTAGATTTTCCAGTATCAACTGGATCTATATTATTTTTTTGAAGTTGATTAGCAGGTTGTATTGTATTAGTCTTACCTAATATCATATTTACTTTATTCATCTGTTTGACTAAATCATCGACCTTCAAGTCTGGAGATAAAAATCCTTTGCCAAAATCAACTTCAGGTATTCCATCAAAATATCCACTACCTACTTTTCCACCATTAGCCATCTTATCAATTAAATCAAGCTGAATACCCATTCCAGCAATCATGTCTTTGACACTTTTTTCAAATCCCTTAAGACTTATCTTTCCTAAGTCATTTAAGTTATCCATAAATTTCTTTAATGCACCACTAAGCCTATCTAAATTGTCAGCAACTGATATATCAATACTTTTGAGAGGTTCCATAGCATCAACCATGGATTGAATCATATTTGCTCTGGTTGTCTTTTGATCTTTGAGGTCTGTTCCAAATAAAAAGTTAACAATTTTTTTAGCGCCATCGATTAGATTATCAACTAACTGAACACCACCTGAGCCTACCATTGCTGATAATAAAGCAGGTCCAATTCCAGCAATTGCACCGACTTTACTCAATAAACCTTCGGCTTCTACTTTATTTAATGCTGTTAATCCTCCAGCTATATTAGTAACTAAAGTTTTAAATGCACTTCCATCAACACCTAATACAGCACCTAGCTTAGAAAATCCAGCTAAAGACGTAATAAAAGCACCAATACCGACACCTATTGATGCAATTCCTAATGCAGCTGCTTGAGCACCTCCAGGAAATAAACCTAATAACGCGCCTGATGCCATAGCAGCACCTAGTGCTGCAAACTCTTTAGATCCAAATGCGCTAAGACCACCTGCAAGATTTTCTAATAATTTCTTTAAGTTTTCTCCTTGATCACCGCCCATCATAGACATTAGAGCATCTGCTCCAGCTAATGAAGTAAAAAATGCAGCCATGCCTAAGCCAACTGCTCCTAGACCTTTTACAGTACTTTTTGGGAATATCATACCTGCTGCTAAAACGGTACCTAATGCTAAGAATTCTTTTTTACCAAAAGCGCTTAAACCTGCAGCTAAATTTTGTAATAATTTTTTTATACCTTCGCCAGCATCCTTTGATGCAAATTTTTGTATGATGGCTTCTGCACTAGATAATCCTAGAAAGAATGCACCTAATCCAACACCTGCAGGTCCTAATGCTGCCAATAACTTTATGACACCGCCTCCAACAACTTTAGCCAATAATGCAAGACCGCCTAAGAAACCTATTCCCTTTAAACCTTTTAAGCTTCCAAGTAAACCACTATCTGCTTTTTTAACTTGTTCAGTGATACCAGATCCAGCCGCCTTTTTTGCTTTGGCGGTAGATTTTTCTCTAGATGCTTCAAGATCTATTTTAGATTTTTTAACAAAGTAACTTGATACAGTATTATGTAAACTATCAACTGCTTGCGTTGTATCTATGCTAGAGTCATTGTTCGTTTTAAGTTGATCAATAACATCACCTAATGTTGAATATCTTCTTGCCATGTCATCTTCTTTCTTGTTTGCTTTCTTCTTCTCTTATGTGATCTATTAGCATTCCCACATAAACTTCTTTTTCCCATGGTATCAAATTGTCTATCTCACTTAAAGAATATTTATGATGTTGCATTAAGTTAAAATTAGTTTCATAATAATTACTTAATGAATTATGAGATAGACTTATTATAAAAAACTTTGCAGGCCCTCCACTTTAATTTCATTATGTGTGTTACATTTAATGCAATCAAATTCAATATCATGAGATAACTTAGGTATATTTTCAATATATTCTCTTATCTTAGTAAACTGTTCTTGTGTCATTGATTCGATAAATTCTTGAAATTCTTCTTTTTCAATATCTCTCATATCAATTCTTTCATCATCTGTCATGACAGAATTTATTGATTCTCTTATTAATCCAAACACCTGAACTGTTGGAGATTTTTCGTTTAGTGATTCACTAGCCGCCATTTGACTAAAAGTAGGATGCTTCATTTCAACTATTATCTTATCAGTTATATTAATTTTATTATTACTGTTATCAACTTTTATGTTTATATCGTCAATATTAACTCTAACATCATTTTCAGTTGCACATTCTTTACATTTAAAAACCAACTTAGATGTTTCTCCAACTGACTTTGCTCTTATCTTTAAAAATAAAAATTCAATGTCATATGAAGTTAAAGACCTCATGTCTAATTCTTCGTATACACATGATTTAACCGTGTCCATTACGGCACTAGCTATTTGCATAGCGTCTTGTGTTTCTAAACCTATTAATAAAATTTTCTCTTCTTTAACTAAAAAAGGCCTAAATGTAATTTCATTATTTGTTGAAGGTACCACAGCTCTATACTTTGGTACGTCATTTAATTTAGGTAATCCCATACTATTCTACTCCTTATAATATATCAATTCCACCGAGAGGTGTATCAATATCCATGTTAATAAATCCTTGAGTGCTACTTGCGCGAGCCCAATTTGTATATGCAAAAGTTACAGTTAATTGAACTAATCCATCTAATTCGTTATTTAATTCTATTGCGCTAGTTGACACAGGAAAAGCTTCCAGTAACTCTACTGAATAAACTGATCCTCCACCTATTCCACCACTAAACCTAATTGGTCCAACCTGTTTACTAAATCCTTTTAATGGTTGACGTAACTGGTGTATAGTTATAGACTTAGCATACTGACTCTTGTAGTTACTTGTAAATGCTTTGGCTCCATCTTCTGGAATTGCAGTATTTCTCCATGCATCAAAGTATTCTTTTACGCCGTAATCATTCATTAAATAGAAAGTCATTGCAACATCGTCGACGGCATACCCATATGCTACTTTTTGAAATTCCATTCCGATTCTTCTGTCATTAGTTAATGTAACCTTGCCGGGCATAGTTGCATTCGAGCAAAGAATATTTAATTCTCTACCAGATGCTCCACCTCCGCCGCCTGTTAACATTCCAATTATACCACCTAATAATCCGCCGCCTCCGCCGAAGCTAGTTGGCATTGTGACCAAGAACCTATTTGCTCGAGCAAATCCTAATTTTGTATTAGCTAAAGCTTTTAATTCATCTACACTACTAGCCATTTGATATGTTCCTCGAATCTGAATATACTCTACCTGCAGGAGCTTTCTTCCAACTTGCTGTTGGTAAGAATGTAGCTATCTCCCATTCAGGTGCTGGTACTTGAGCAAACCTAGATTTAACGTGATTTAAAAGATAATGTTTAAAACACGGTTGAAAGAATCTAAATCTCGATGCACCTTTAAGTAAACTGTATGTTAAAGTAAATCGCGTTGACTCATCATATTTTTTATTGTTAACTACGTCAAGTAAACTATCCAAAAACTTTGCTCTTAAAACTGGAGGAATGTAATGTAAATTTAAACCTCTAAATCCACCTTCTGCTTTTTCAACTGGTATAACCAATGGAAAAGTATCGTAGTATGGAAGCTTGTCTTTAAGCTTAGGATCATAGAAAAACATCATCATACTACCAAGCAAAGGACTACTTACTTTATTAATCTCATCTTCTCTCATTAATGCTTCACGATTCACTCTTGTAAGTCTTTGTACACGACGACGAAACCAGTCTCGAGATTCTTGTGTTCGAGGTGTAATACCTTTTCTAAATGCTTCAAGTTCTAATCTTTGAAATAAATTACTCATAAGTCTATTTATATCTTTTCTTACGCTTTTTTCGATATGTAGGTAGAGGTTTATACTTCTTAAGTTTACCTGGGACAGGCTTAGTTAAAAGTTTCATTTCTTGTAAAGTTTTTTCAGTCCATACTTGAAACTCCCATCCTCTATCCTTTGCATAATTATCTGCAGCTTCCCACTTATTCATATTTTTAACATATGTTAAGCCTTCTGTAATATATCTTTTAGTTTTTCTTGGTCCAACTGGAGGTACTGTTTCTTTTTCAGGTTTAATCTCAACTAGTAGTGTCTTATCTTCAAACACAATTTTCATATCAACATAATACTTATGATATTTTTTATCGACGTCATAGTAGTATGGAACTATTATTTCTTCTGAACTCCAGCCTTTTACCTTATCATTCTTATCACACCATTGAAATACAGCTTTCTCCCACAAAGACCTATATACTATATTGGTGTAGTCACCTTTGTACTTGGTTGTGTTTTTCGCTTTGTAAAGACCAGAATAAACCATGATAACCGTTATAAATAAAGAAATAATACTTTAATATTATCTATAAGGATTACACATGGGAATACTAGATAAAGCTGGACCTTTAGGAGAAACACTTAAAGGCGGAGGTGGATTAAAGAATCCAATAAAAAACTTTAGTAACGTTGAAGGTGCACTCGATGATTTTGCAGAAGCTGGTCAATCGTTATTAGGTGCTTTGTTTAAAAACTTTGGTGTTGGTGGTAGCACATTAGAATATCCATTGGATGTATCAGGTAATCCTGCTTATGCTGCGACTGTATCATTTCAAACTTTAGAGTATACCACACCTGAATCTGGTAAGAGCCAAAAGTCTCATATGAAACAACAAGAAGATAATCTTAAACAGGCCAGATTAAAAGAAGCTGATGATGCTAGAAATCAAGCTGCAGGCTTAGGATTAGTTGATGATTTTGGAAGTAAAAATCCAGGGTTTCAACAAGCAAATGATGCAAATGCATCTTTCTTAGGTGCTACTAATCAACCAACAACATTCTCTGCAGATATTGCAGATGGTAGCGGAGGAGCCAACACGGCAGCTTTTGCTGATGACGCTGCTTCATTAAATTTTGCAGCTAAAAAAGATACTGAGGTTGAGGCTGCTACTGCTAAAAAATCTTCTTCAAATGTAAGATCTGGCACAAGCTTTTTTCCTAAGAAAGGTGAACCAACAGTTACAATGTACTTTCCTCCAAGTATGTCTTTTGTTGATAACGTTGGATATGACACAAATGCTGAATTAGGCGTACTAGGTGCTTCAACATTAGCTGGAATAGAAGGTGGCATGTCAGGTTTAGGCGCGGCTGCTGAAGCAATCAAAGGAGAAGGAACTGCTTTAATTGATACATTCTTAGGTGGTGGAGATACTAGTAAAAATCTCTCACCAGGAGTCACAGACTCATTGAAACTTGCAATTGCAAAAGTAAACAACAGGTTTATGCCATTGCAATCTTTTAAAAACGCAACAACTCTTGCTAATAGGTTTATTGTTAATCCTAATGTAAGAGCTATATTTAGAGGAGTTAATATACGTGAGTTTCAATTTCAATTTAAACTTATAGCAACTTCTCCAGAAGAAGCAAGAACTGTACAAAAAATAATTAAACATTTTCGAAAAGAGTTATATCCAAGAGGATTTCCAGTAAACTTCGGTTCTGCTTCTGCAGACATAGGTTATCATTTTCCGAATGCATTTAAAATAATATTTAAGTTTCAAGGAAGAAGAAATAAAAATTTACCTAAGATAAAACCTTGTTACTTAAGAAGTTTTAATGCAACAATTAATCCTACAGGTGGTTCATTTAGAAATGATGGTCAACCAAATGAGATAGATATTTCTATGGCGTTTGTTGAACATGAAACTCTTAAATCGCTTGATGTTCAGAGAGGATTCTAATGTTATATTTTAGCAACTTTTCAAATATCAGTTACAACTTCGGTGATGAACCTGATCCCGTTACATTTCAAAACATATCTGTATATGCTGACATAGTGGATCAAATTAAAAATGATCTTACTTTTGCAAACAAACATACGATACAAGAAGGTTTTAGACCAGATCAAGTATCGATACAATTGTATGACACGCCTTTACACTATTGGACTTTTTATCTTTTAAACGATGATTTAAGAGAACAAGGTTGGCCTTTACCTAATCAAGAACTAATTACTTACATACAAAAATCTTTTCCGAATACTGCTATAACTACTAGAGAAAGTTTTGCAACTAAGTTTAAAATAGGTCAAACAATAACTGGTAATACATCTGCACAAAGCGGTAAAATAATAAGAAGAAATTTAGATCTAGGACAAATCATTGTAGAAGGAACCGTATCCTTTGCAAGTGGAGGAGAAACTTTTACTTCTACTAATTCATCTGGTGTCTCAGAAACTCTTGTTGCCGTATCGTCGGAAAAAGAATTTTTATCAGAAAGTCATTACGTAGATGGTACTGATACTATAGTTGATATTGATCCTACGGTAGGTCCTGGTGCTTTACTCACTGGTAAAACACATCAAGATGTATACCATGCCGTAAATGAAAATTTAAAACAAATTAAAGTTATTAAACCGGATTTAATTAATGGAATAGTGACAAGCTTTAAAAAGTCACTAAGGGGCTAAATGGAATTATCTGCGCATACAAGTACCGATTATTTAATCGTTGAAGCTACTATATCATCAACACGAAATGATACAGAAGTTGATATAAGAACTTTAGTTTCAGAATTTACGATTTATGAACATATCGAAAAACCTTATTTAACTGCAAGATTGACTTTCAAAGAAGAAGAAAATATTCTACAAGACGTTGATTTTCAAGGCGGTGAAAAATTAACTATTACTATTCAACATTTAGAAGAAACAGTATCTGCTAATACTATTACCAAAGAGTTCTTAGTTGATAAGATTGAAAATGTAGTAAGAGTCGACGAAAGAACAGAATTTGTAGTATTACATTTGATGGAATACCATGTGTTCGATTCATCAGGTCAAAATATTAGTAAATCTTATGTTGGTTCTCCTACATCAATTATAAAAACAATCATAGAAAACTTTTTAGACAAAAAAGTATTGATTGAAGGAATTGATGATGTGAAAGACATGAAAGTTATAATTCCAAATTTAAATCCTTTAGAAGCCGGTGCGTGGTTGAATAAAAGAGCTACTACCAGTGATGGTCTTCCTTTCTTTTTCTTTTCGGCTCTTGGAGTAGATAATTTAATATTAAAAGATTTAGAAAAAATGTTGACTCAACAACCCATTAATGCAGAGCAACCTTACATATATGCACCTAGTGCTGGTGATGGTAATGAGATTGTAAAAAGATATTTGATATTTAAATACAGATATGAATCTCAAGAAAATTTATTAAAGATTATGAGGAATGGCCATGTAGGTGCAAAGTATGTTTTTCATGATACGTTCAAAGGCATACCTACAAATGTTGATTTCGATGTTGATAACGTTTTTAAGACGTTGATCGTTAAGAATGCTCTCGGTGGAGAAAATTCTAGATACAATCATTCTCCAGAATTTAAAATAAAAGATAAAAAGATTGGTCAACATACTTCAAAAGTTATATCTCAAATTGCTTCATCTGGAGCTTATGACACGACAGGAACAACATTCAAAAGTTATCAAGATGAAAAAACTGTTGGTGGTCAAACTAAAAAGATTAATAGAGATTCATTAAAAGAATTTTTAATTAAATCACCACTGGTCATAACAGTAAGAGGAAGAGAATTTATTACTGGTGATGCAAACTATACCGTTGGTAAAACTATAAGGCTTAGATTTTTAGACACAAGTCCTTATACAGATGATCAAAGTGCAAAGTTTGATTTAAAGAAATCTGGAGATTATCTTATAATGACAGCAAAACATGTTTTTTCAGATGAAGGTGTATCTACCGAGTTAATGTGTGGAAGAGTTGCATCGCTAGGTGTGGAGGCTGAATTATAATGGCAAATTATTACGGAGATGAAACTAGATGGTTCATAGGATATGTTGTTAATAACGTTGATCCTTTAAAACTCGATAGAGTCAAAGTAAGAATAATTGGTATTCATACTGATAACGTTGAAGATATTCCTGATGATGATTTACCGTGGGCACAAGTTGGTGTACCAGTAACTGAAGACGGTAGTTCTGGTCAAGGCGCAAACTCACAATTGAAAATAAGAGCACAAGTCTTTGGCGTATTTCTTGATGGAAAGAATTCACAACTTCCTTTAGTGTTAGGTTCTATTCCAAAAATTGAAACAAATACAAATTCAATTGATGAATCATTACCTTCTGTATCAATTCCTATAGATGGAAATACTAATATTGAAAAAGCATTTAACTTTTTCATATCGCCTGAAGGTGGCGAATTTACACCTCAACAAGCGTGTGGTATGATTGGAAACTTTTGTGTAGAATCTGGAGCAACTGCAAACAGAGGCGATATTAATCCTGCGGCAGTGTCAGGATTTAAAGACGAAGGATCATTTGGAATAGCTCAGTGGAATCCTGCAAAGAAAGCGGGTGACAGGTTTGGTGAACTTCAAAAGTTTTCTGGTAGAATAAATAAAGATTACAGAGAAATGGAAACACAATTGAGATTTGTTAAACATGAACTAGAGACTCTTCCATATTTAGGGATAGGCCAATTAAGAAGTGCAACTACTCTTAAAGATGCCACTATAGTTTTTCAAAATAAATATGAAAGACCTAACAAAGATCTTGCGCACACAGATCAAAGAATAGCATTTGCACAAGAAACAATGAAGAAACTTGGCACTGGTGTTGATAATGATCCAATTAATCCTGAGGAGTAGAACATATGTCTTTTAGCGAATCCTTTAGTCTTAACGGAAAAGCTTTTCAAAGAGGTATAGGACCTATTGGAAAAAGCCGTGAGTTTAATGGAACAACGTTTACTTTTGCTCCGGAAGATAAAGGCAGAATAGTAAAGATTGATTTAGTTAGAGCAGGAAAAGACAGTTTAAGTAATTCTAGGCTTGAAGAAGGTACAGGTTATATCTTTAATGGAACGTCTGTAAGACTAGTTAATGGCGGTGTAAACTTCTTTAGAATTGAAGGTGTAAGAGAAGTTACTCAAGATGAATTTCTTAAAGCCACTGAACAAGCACCAGTATTAAGAGAGATACAGGCCTTAAATATTTTTCAAGCTTCTGGAGGTTCAGAAGTTGCTACTGTTAAAACAGAGCAAATAAAAAATTCTGTTATGAAAAGTTCTTTTTTTAAAAACCCTGGAGAAGTTGTTTCTGGATTTTTAAATTTTGGAGTAACTTCAAAACCATCTAAAGATTTTGTTAAGAGTCCAATGCCTGTCATACTACAAGAAGATGCTGGTGATGGATCTGCAACGGCTTCTTCTCCTAATGCATCTAATTTGGTCAAATTATTAAAAAAGAAAATGAACTCTATAAACTTAAATAAGGTTGAAATATGCAATGGTACTTTAGATGATATACAAAAAAGTTTAACAAGAAATACTCCGGGATTAAAACCGGCAGCTCGAAAAAATTTATTATCAAATAATTTTATGCCTGCAACTGTAAGTGTAAAAGTTTTAGCAAAAGTTGAAGAGGCAGTGGCTGATAAAGAAGAAGGCAAATCACCTGAGGATATTATTGGTGCAAAACAAAAAGAAGTAACAAAAGCAAGAGCACAATTATTTGGTAATGCTGGATTTGATTTAGGTAAAATCGGTGATATGCTTCCTCAAGGTGGAAGATCTTTTGCAAATATACAACCAAATATGTTGGCTAAAGCTAAAGGAATTCCAACTTCTACTGATATAAACAAAGCAATACCAAACATTCCTGATGGAGTTAAGATACCAACCGCGCAAAAAGGACAAGTAGTTGAAAAATTAATGAAAGGTCAAGACGCCGCTAGCGGTAAAGTTGATTACAGTACCAATATGAATAAAGCACTCGGCAAAGGAACCTTGACACCTAACATGACACCAGCCATTGGAAAAGAAGAAAAAGCCGCGGCCACTTCAAATTCTCGCTTCAATGGATTTCTTACACCTGACGATTACGTATTTGAAACTATAGGATCATTTGATAAGTTATTAGATTATTTAGAAGGAAGTGTTAGATGTAATTCTAAAGGAGAGAATGCAGTAACTCAAATGATTGTTGATTACACAACTGATGAATATGTTTTTGCTAAAGATGCAAAAGGTTTACAGAAGTTAAATAAAGAATTTGATTTAGAATTTACTATAAATGAACAGAAAGGTAAGAAAACTCCTACTGAAGCTAGTGCTGCAGCTCGTAAAATTTTAGAAGGTAGTGACGCAATAAAGTTTGGAATACAATCGCACTTTGTTATAAAGAGAGATGGTACCGTACAAAAAGGTAGACCAATAGACGTGGTTAACGATGATGGAGCCTTTCCGGATAGGTTTAATAAAATGATCTATGTTGTTTTAATAGCTGGTGAAAAAAATGCAGTAACTCCTCAACAAGCCGCAGCTGTTGATCATGTTATATCTGCAGCAATGATTGTTATGCCACAGATTTATGCTCTTGGTGTTAATGAAACCGATCCTGACTATGTTGGGCCTGGTATAGATATATCTGCTATTAGAGCAAAATATAATAAGATAATAGCAGAAGGATTTGTAGATCCGAAGGATAAAACAAGAGAAGAGCTTGCAGTTGTTAAATCACCAGAATTTGTTAAAACTGTTCCTACAAAACTTAGTGATATACAAAAAGTTGATCCTAGTAAAATTACAAAAGAATTTGAAAGTATTGATGAAACAACCGGTATAAAGAAACCAGTAAGTATCGATGAGGCTACAGCTGAAATGAAAACTACATTAGAAGATATAAAATCAGGAAAAATAGATGTTCAAGGTAATTTAGCTGCAGCTCAGACTAAGGGTCGAGGTGAAGCATCTAAAATTTTAGGTGATAAAAATGCTAACGCTCTTTTTGATAAACTAGATGGAAGTATGGGTAATGTTGATGGTCTTATTAAAGGTATGAACATTGGTAAGATTGACGATTTAACAAGTAACATAAAAAATGCTTTCGGAGTGAAGTAAATGACTTTTGAAAATAAAAATAGTAATAAACCTGTACCGTCAGGTATTCAAAAAGAAAATGGATTTGATGATCCTAACGAAGCGTATCCTAAAAAATCTTTTTTAAATGCTCCTTCTGTAAATGAAAAAGCAAGAGGTACTAGAAGAGCCAACGTAGAACTTGGAGGTGGTAACGCCGATTTAGATTTAGAATTGAAAGATGAACCGGCTTCTATATATCCAAACAGTCAAGTTAAAGAAACATCATCAGGGCACATCGTAGAGTATGATGATACACCCGGTGCTGAACGTATAATGATACGCCACAGAACTGGATCAGGCGTAGAAATGCGTGCAAATGGAACTATGATATACGGTTCAGTAGCCAACACAATAAGAGTTACTGCACATGACGAAAAGGTTATTGTTGATGGCGATGGTGAATTACATTATAACGGAAACTTAAAATTAAAAGTTTCAGGTGATTTTGATTTAGAAGTTGGTGGTGATTATAATTTAAGAGTAGATGGAGATGTCGATCAAACTATTAAACGAAGTTACAAACAAGATATAGGAAAAAGTAAAGAAGTAAAGATTATAGAAAGTAGATCAGAAACTATAGGCATAGATGGTACAACATTCATACATGGTAATAGTACAAATACAATTAAAAAAACAAACAGTATTTTTGTAGGAGAAGATGAAGCACATAACGTTGGTGGTACATTGTTTATGACTGCAGAAAATGAAGTTTCATTATCAACAAAAAGTATAAATGCCACTGCATCTTCACTTGCAGTGCTAGGTGATAGCGGAACGATAGGTGGAACAAACATGGTTTACTATGGCCATACAGCTCGCATACCAAGAATTAATGCAACTTCTGTTCATGCTACACAAGGTGTGATTGCTGATGTTGGAATGACTGCACCAACATTTAATGGTAACTTATCAGGTAATGCTAGTACGGCAGGAAAGTCTGCAGTTGCTACAGCATTAGGAGCTGGCGCTGGTAGTGCACAAGGCACAGTAACTATTACATCTGCTGCTGATTCAGATACATTAGAGCCAACAACTTCAGTCTTAAATGAATTATTAGAAAAATCTACCGTTGCTATAAAACGTGTTGCTATTGATACTTTTAGTGGATTGTTTGATAGGCTTAACAGAAAAACTCATTACGGCGGGCTATCAACTACAGATTTAACTACTCGTCAAGTAAGATCTAGATTAAGAGATCCTAATGCACTTAATAACGAAAAGTTTACAAATGCATGCCAAGCTGAAGGTGTGTTATCACCATTCTTTACAAGACAATCTATACTTACAACTGATAGAATTGTTTCAGGCAAAAAGAGTTTAAAAATACCAAGTACTATTATAGGAAATCCAGAAAAGCCTATGGAAAGATTTAAAGGTGCACCTATAAGCGTAAAAACAACTGAAGCTTTACCTGAACCAAACTTTAATCCAGTGTTTGCAGATGAAATTACAAGTAGAACGAGATTAGCACCGGGTATTACCATGGCCACTTTCTTAGGAGGTTCTGGTGATCCTGTTACTTTAACTCACATACTTGATGATAACGTAAGATTAAAACTTGCTAAACAATATACATTACATGCAAGAGTTTTAAGATCTGTTAATTCACAAAGTGCTATTAAAGAGTTTAAAGACTTTAGATTACAAGTAGCTGAAGGATTATATAGAGCAGAGGAAGGTGAAGAGCTTGATGTTAGTGATGGAATTAATTTTTTAATGTCAAGAGGTCGAGCAGTTGTATATGAATTGATTAATATGAAAGGTGAGATTGCTATAGAAAAAACATTTGATTTAGCTGTATACTTAAAAGATACTCTGAACTTTGAAAAGCTTATTTTAGACTATGATAACTACAATCCAGATGGATCATTAAATGCTCAAATTATAATAACAATGCCTGAAATAACACCTCCATGGACTGTGACATATAAAAATGAAGTTGAAACTAGGTATAATAACTTTTCACAAGTAACAAATGAGCTTATGGAAGCGTTACCTACTACATAACTGTATAAATAGAACAAAGGAAACAATATGCCGATAAGAGCTTTTTCAATAGAGGATGGAAACTTAGGAAGTAAAACTATACTTACTTCTCGCACAAAGTCATCTAAAGACATTGACTTATCATTCGCTAATAAGCCATCAGGTGACGTATTTAAAAAAGAAGATGCAGCTGCTGTAAAACAAGCAGTTAAAAATTTATTACTTACAAATTTTAGTGAGAAACCTTTTCTTCCAAGATTTGGTGGAAATTTAAACTCATTATTATTTGCACTTAATACAGATATAGATGATGAAGATTTAGAAGAACAAATAATTAATGCTATAGAAATATATGAGCCTCGTGCAACAGTTACTAACATAAGTAGTAATGTAAATGATGATCAGCATCAAATTAAAGTAACAGTAACATTTAGAGTTGTTAACACGAATGAGACTGTAACTACAAATATAGATTTAACAAGGTTAAGATAATGGCAACAACAATTAAATCAACTCAACTCGACTTTGATACTATAAAAAGTAAATTAAAAGATTTTTTAAAACAACAAACTGAATTTGCTGATTATGATTTTGAAGCATCTGGATTAAGTAACATATTGGATGTATTAGCGTATAATACTCATTTTACTGGTTTAAATGCTAACTTCGCTTTAAATGAATCATTTATAAACACTGCGCAATTAAGAAGTTCTGTTGCCGCTCTTGCAGAAGGACTTGGCTACGTACCAAGATCTTTTGTATCACCTGAAGCTGCTTTAAACTTATCAATAAGTATTACTACTACACCAAGACCTAGCGCAATCATATTGCCACGAAACACGCAGTTTACTACAAGTGTTGATGGTACTTCATTTACCTTTCAAACAAGAGAAGCATTTACTGCAAACGATAATGGTTCAGGTACTTACCAATTTTTAAATGATACTAGTGGCACAGGAATTCCTGTTTTTGAAGGAACAGAAAAAACAAAAACATTTTTTGTAGGTGAAACAAGTGACACACAAATATATGTCATACCTGACGTTACAATCGATACTACTACTATTCGAGTTCGTGTGTTTCCTACAGCATCATCTACTACCTTTGATACGTATACTGATATTAAGAAAGCAGTTAGAATAGAAAATGATTCAACGTTCTTTCAAATTAAAGAAGTTCCTAATGGTTTCTATGAATTAATATTTGGTGACGGAACTACTACTGGAAAAGCTCCTGTATCAGGCAATAAAGTAATAGTAGACTACTTATCAACACAAGGCACTGCAGCTAATACAGCCAGTACCTTTACACCGTCTTCAACATTAACTATTAATTCAGTGGCTTATAATATAACAACTGTGACAGAATCAAATGCAGCAGGTGGTGCGTTTAAAGAAAGCATAGAATCTATAAGGCAAAACGCTCCTATAGCTTTTACTTCACAAAGAAGATTGGTCACAGCAGAAGATTATAAAGGACAGATACTGGCAAACTTTAATGCTTTTCTAGATGACGTAACATCTTATGGCGGTGCAGATAATGTTCCTGCAGTTTATGGTAGAGTATACGTAGGACTAAAGTTTAAGACTGGTATTACTGATAGTACTCAACAAACTGTTAAAAACCAAATAAAAACCGACTTAACAGATAATATGTCAGTAATGTCAATTACAACAGAGTTTGTTGATCCTGTAACATCAAACTTACAGCTCACAACTACTTTTAATTTAGATCCTGACTTAACAAGCTCTACTGCGCAGTCAGTACAAAATTTAGTTCAAGCAAGAATTAATACTTTTTTCAGCACTAACTTAGAGAGGTTTAATAAAGTTTTTAGAAGATCAAACTTACTCACAATCATAGATGCATTAGATCCTGCAATATTAAACTCTAAGATAGACGTTAAGATGGTACAAACCTTTGTACCTACTAATAATATTTCTCTTAATTACGATATTATATTTCCAGTAAAACTTTCTGTACCGGCTGCAGACTTACCAGTGTTGACTTCATCAGGATTTACTTTTAACAGCCAACAGTGTTTTCTACAAAATAAATTAAACAGTACAAAGATACAAATCGTATCAGTTGATGGAACTATTGAAAACGATAACGTAGGAACGTACAATCAAGAAACAGGAACAGTAAGCTTAGTTGGATTTAAACCATCGGCAATAGATGGAAGTTTTATATCTTTGACGGTTACTCCAGCAAATCAAAATACTATAAGACCATTACGTAACTATGTTCTTGGTATTGATACATCGACTTCAACATCTAGAGCTTTACTTGATTTTCAAAATACACAGGTTAGCATTTAATGTCTATTAATTATCATAGTAAAAGAAGGCTTAAAAACTTTCAAGTAAGAAAGGTGCGTGAAGCTTTACCAGAATATTATACAAGTGAGTTTCCAACTCTCGTAACTTTTTTAGAAAAATACTATGACTTTTTAGATTCAGATAATGGGACACATGCCTTTGGTGATGATGTAAGGCAATTATTTTCTAAGAAAGATGCAAGAGAAGCGCCTAGTGACTTACTAAATAATCTTGTAAGTGAACTTGCTGGTGGATTAGAAACAGGTGAAAACTTTACAGATACAAGATACGCAATAACAAGACTAGCTGAGTTAGCAAGAAATAAAGGTACTAAACTTGGATTCCAAGAATTTTTTAGATTATTTTTTCAGCAAGTTGCTGAGGTTGAATATGGTAAAGAGTCAATATTTAATGTTGGAGATTCTGCAAGTCAAATAGGTGTTGACTCATTAAAATTTTTGCAAAACAACGAGATTTTTCAAACATTTGGATTATTAGTTAAAACTGGAATTGACACATCTAAATGGACAGAGTTGTATAAAAAGTTTGTTCATCCAGCAGGATTCTTTTTTGCAGGCGAGGTAGTTTCAGATACAGTAGGTTCTCTCAATCTTACTGCTCCATTATCGATCGAAGACTCATCACCTGGACCGACAATCGTTTCTCAAGCGGCTGCAGTGTTCTCATTACCGTTTGTACAATCAACTGTGTTGATAGATTCGGGTGGTGGTAATGTTAGATCTAATTTAAATGAGTTAGTAAGTGAGTATCAAGACATCACTCTATCACAACTTAATACAACTTATCACACTTTAAGACAAGTGGTAACTCCAAACTCATTTACATTTGATGATAGCTCAATTAGAGATAGTGATGAAAATGCAACACCAGACTTCTCAATAGTATTAGAAACAATGGATAACGAAATATTTGCTAGAAGAGTAAGTGACTCATCTTTCTAGTATAAATAGACTTATTAGGATTTAAAATGACAAGACAAAATATAAATGTAGGTTCATCAGCAAACGACGGTACAGGAGATACCTTACGTGGTGCTGGTACTAAAATAAATGCAAACTTTAAAGAGTTGTACACACAACTTGGAGGTGATAGTTCAACACTAAGTACACTTGTAAAATTAATTGATTCTTCAAGCACAGGTGTAGTTTTATTTGAAGGAACATCCGCAGACAGTCACGAAACTAAGTTGATTGCAACCAATGCCACAGCAGATAGAACTATTGCTTTACCGGATGCTGGAGGTAACGTAGTATTAGATACTGCAACTCAAACATTAACTAATAAGACATTAACAACTCCAACAATAGCGTCAATTACAAATGGTGGAACAGTCACTATACCAAGTGGTGCCGGAACAATTGCAACTATAGCAGCATCACAAACGTTAACTAACAAGACACTAACATCACCAATAATAAATACACCGGTCATAGGTACTTCTTTAAATGATGCTAATGCAAACGAATTTATTAAATTTACAACAACAGGTAGTGCGGTTAATGAATTAACAATCGCAAACGGTGCATCAACTACTGGACCAACACTTTCTGCAACAGGAGGTGGAACTAATTTAAACATAATAATGACACCAAAAGGAACAGGTTCAGTTGAATTAAATAAAGCAGCTTTTAGTTCTTCTACAATAACTGCAAATGGCGCAGCAAGTACAGCAGCAACATTAATAATAGGCAACAAAGGTTCTCAACTAGATGTATCATTAGCTAATGGAACAACTGTAGGTGAATATAAAATTTTTACAAATAAAGGTGCAGGTGCAATGCATGTTACACCTGTAAGTTTTGCTCAAGGTACTAAATTTGTTCTAGCACAGAACGATGGTTGTACCTGTATATGGGACGGATCAAACTGGTTCTTAGTAGGAAACCAAGGCGAAGTAACGGTATCATAAGGAATAGAATATGTCAGCAATAATTACAGACCCGTTTAAAAAACAAATCACTCAAACTGTTTTTAATGAAGTTACGAACAATACTAACAGGTATTATATAGGAATCGGAAGGTCAGAATCTTGGGATAGTACAGAAACTGTGCCAACTCCAACAGACGCTCCAAGAACTATTAGAAACGTAAGAGCGGGTTTACAATCAATAAAATCTGCAAGTGACGTATCATATGTTATACCAAGATATAACTGGTCATCTGGATCTATATATCAAGCTTATGACGATGATCTTACTAGCATACCAGATACAAATCCTTATGCAGTTTTGACAGAAGATAATCAGGTTTACATTGTTCTACAACAAGCTAAAAACGATGCAGGAACTGCAACAACTTCTACAATAAAACCAACCGGAACTACTACAAAACCTTTTAAAACTTCAGATGGATATGTTTGGAAGTTTTTATATTCTTTGTCGGCTGCAAGAGCAAGTGCCTTTTTATCAGCAAACTTTATACCGGTTGAAAAAATTCTAGACTCTGCAAGAGTTAATGACTTAACTGGAACTACAACGTTAACAGCACTAGAAATTACACAAGCTCTAGTTCAAGACTCTGCTGTTCCTGGACAAATCGTAGGTATTAACGTCACTGCAGGCGGATCTGGTTATGATCCATCTAGTCCACCAACAGTAACTATTAATGGTGATGGTATTAGAGCTGCAGCAACCGCTACAGTTTCAGGTGGAGCTGTTACAAAAATTGAACTTGATTCAAGTACAGACAGCGCAATAGCTATGGGTCAAGGTTATAATTTTGCGAGTATAGCAATCTCAGGCGGTGGAAGCGGTGCAGAAGCAAGAGCTATACTAGGACCTGAGGAAGGTTTAGGCAATGATGCAAGAGATGATTTAAAATCAACTTCATTAATGTTTAACGCAAAACCAAACGGAATAGAAGACAGTAATTTTATAGTAGGTCAAGATTTCAGACAAGTAGCATTGATAAGAGATCCAACACACACTTCAGATAGTGCAGCTGATGGGCCGGCTTTTACTACATCAAGTGGTAAAGCTTTAAGATTCTTAAAACTCACTGCAGCGGCAAACGCAAATTTCTTAGATGTAACAATAACAGGCGGAACGTCTGGAGCTCAAGCTTTAGTTGATGAGGTTGATAGTGATAGGTTATATTTTCATCAGACTGAAACTACTGGATTTAAAGCATTTGCTGAAGGTGAAACGATAACTGGTGGTGGTACATCAGGTGCACTCGTAGCTGCAGGTGTAGATGCTGACAGTGATGCTTTCACTAGAGATGATGTAGATAAACTTTCTGGAAGTATTTTATATATAGAAAATAGAGCACCAGTTACAAGAGCAGCAAATCAACAAGAAGATATTAAAGTTGTAATATCACTATAAGGAATAAACTATGGCAACTAATTTAACTGAAACCACCTTTCCAAGTACTTATAAAGATGATTTTGCTGACAGTGCTGGATTTCACAAGATACTTTTCAACTCTGGAAAAGCTCTTCAAGCTCGTGAGTTAACGCAGCTTCAAACAATATTACAAAATCAAATACAAAGATTTGGCGATAATATATTTAAAGAAGGTGCTGTGGTTAAACCCGGCGGTGCGACTATAAATCAAAAGTATGAGTTTATAAAATTAAATACTACAGTTAATACACTTCCAGCTGATACATCTACGCTTGTAGGTACGTCATTCACTGGTCAAACTTCAGGCGTCATAGTTAAAGTCTTACAAGTTGTTGCTGCAACTGGATCAGATCCTGATACTCTTTATGTTCAATACACCAATACAAGTTCTGGATCATCAGGAATTTCTACTATACGTATGTCAGCCGGTGAGGATGTAAACAACGGATCAGTAACGTTAACAGTTCAAACAACAAATACTGCAACAAATCCTGCTACAGGTGTCGGTGTTCTTATAACGTTGTTGTCTGGAATTTACTACGCAAGAGGTCACTTTGTATTTACAGAAGATCAGTCAAAAATAATATCAAAGTACTCTGATGATGTTGACACAAACATCGGGTTTAAGGCTGTAGAATCCGTCGTAGCTTCTATAGATGATCAAACATTATTTGATAATCAAGGGGCTGTGCCTAACCTTACAGCACCTGGCGCCGATAGATATAAAATACAATTAACCATAGTAGAAGAAAGTGATGTTGATTCAGATGAAAACTTTATTCATATCGCTACAATTAAAGAAGGCGTAATATATAGCGCAGTTGATGAAAGAAACGCATATAATATTCCAAACCAAGTTGTGGCAAGAAGAATACATGAAAATTCTGGAGACTATTTCGTAAAACCTTTTATTGCAAAGTTTAATTTAGATTCTGCATCCACTCACTTAAATCTTGAAGTAAGCCCTGGAATAGCAGTCGTGGAAGGTTTTAGAGCAGCAAGACCGTTTCCGACAACTTTAAGAATAGAAAAAGCTACTGATACAATTGCCATTAATAATGATGTAGTTGGCACAGACTTTGGTAACTATGTTTTTGTAGATAATGGAACGTTCGGTGACTCTGCTTCTTTTGGTATACCAAACATTAACGTATTTGAAAAGTTAGATTTAAAAGACAATTTAGATTACACTGGCAATACCATTGGTACTGCAAGGGTTAAAGCTATAAACGAAGACGGTACTAAACTGAGGTATCATTTATTTGATGTACAAATGAATAGTGGTTCAGCTTTTAGAAGTGTAAAAAGTATAGGAACAAGCACCTCAAGCTATTTTAGACCTACTTTAGAAAACTCAAAAGCGGTGTTGAAAGAAACTAGTGTTAACACATCATTATTTCCACTACCACGTCCAAGACCTCAAGCTTTAACTGATATTTCTTTTGCAGCACAAAGACGTTTTACTGCAACATCAAATGGTTCTGGTCAAGCATCAATATCTCTTTCTGCTACAGGAGAAACATTTACTAACACCGATGATTGGATTGTAGGAACAGATAGTGATGTATATTTAAATGCATCAATATCAGGAACTGGTAGTACATCGGCAACTTTGACTGGGTTACCAGCAAGTCAGGCCGTTGAAATATTAGGTTACGTTAATAAGAGCTCAGCTACAATTAAAACCAAAACTTTAACACAAAAAGCAATTACTGTCAGCATTGACTCAGACGGTAATGGCCAGAAATTTTTACCACTTAATATAGCAGATATCTTTGATGTTCAAGATATATTAAAAGGTGGCGATAGTAACATTAGCTATGCTAATAGGTTTGATCTTGATAATGGACAAAGAGATAATCACTATGCACTTGGAAGACTGCTACTTAAATCTGGACAATCAGCGCCTTCAGGCAGCATATTCATAAATTACAGACACTTTGATCACGGTGTTTCAGGTGATTTCTTTGCTGTAAACTCATACACAGGACAAGTTGATTATGATCAAATACCTAAATACACGTTTTCAGATGGATCTAGAATTAATTTATTTAATTACTTAGACTTCAGATCTGTTATGGATTCTGCAGGAGAGTTTAGTAATTCAGGTAAAGGTGCAAGAGCTATTGAGCTACCACAGCCTACATCTTTAGTTACTGCAGATGTTACTTATTTTCAAGGTAAAGCTGCAAAACTTGTTATTGATAGAGAAGGAGTAATAAGGATTATATTTGGTGCTTCAGGCTTCACACCGGCTATGCCAGATAAACCTGATAATACTCTTGGTTTATATGATATTGAATTACGTGCAAATACTCTTAATGATTCTGATATATTCATGAATAAAATAGAACACAAACGTTTTACTATGAAAGATATTGGATTTTTAGAAAAAAGACTCGATAAACTAGAAGAATTCGCAACTTTAAGTGCTTTAGAAGTTGATACTAAACATTTTCAAGTATTAGATTCATCTGGTAACGACAGAACAAAATCTGGATTTGTAGTAGATAATTTTACTGATCATACCTTTTCTGATTTAACTGGTAATGTTGCTGAGTACAGAGCAGCACTAGATCCTGTCCATAATTTAATAAGACCTACTTTTACTGAAGACAACATTAGATTAATATATGATTCAGCAACTTCAACTAATACTATTCGTAAGGGCGATAACGTTTATATTGCATTCGATGAAGCACCTTATATTAATCAAAATCTTGCAAGTAAAGCTATTCGTATTAATCCTTTTAACGTTGTCATATATGAGGGTGTTACTACATTATCTCCTTCTTCAGACGAATGGAGAGACGTTGCCAAAGTGGCCGATAGAACTATAACAGGTGGATCGAGACTAAGTACAACTCAAGCTTACAACTGGAACAATTGGTCTTGGAACTGGGGCGGAATACCAACAGAACAGTTAGTTGTTGGAAATCAAACACAAAATATTTCTGGAACAGTAAATAAAGTTGTTAGCGAAGAAACAGTGATAGAATTTGTTGAAGATAGAGTAATTCAAACAGCTCTCTTACCTTTCATGCGATCCAGAAAAGTATTTTTTAAATCTGAAGGATTAAGACCAAATACTCGTGTATTTCCTTTCTTTGACGGTACAGATATATCAACTTTTACAAAAAGCGAAACATTTCAATTCTATGGTGATGGAGACTCAGATTTTGGTAATACATTAAAAGGTGTCACTACTCATCCAGACACCTCGTCAAACTTAACTACCGATGCAAACGGATCAATAGCTGGTTCTTTTATAATTCCAAATAATGATACGCTAAAATTTAGAGTTGGAACAAGAGAGTTTAAAATACTTGATATAAGTGCAAACAAAGAAATAGATGCAGCAGTCATTGCAAAAGCTTCATATACTGCCACTGGTTATTTAGACACTGTAGAAAGCCAATATAAGTCAACGAGAGTGTTAAATGTACAAGGTGTAAGGTTAAGAGATAATGCTAAGTATCAAACAAGTAGCGATGGTGAGCATAATCATGGCCCTGGCACAACAATAAGCAGCAGCACAAGTCTTGGTAATGGTAGTTTCAGTAATAGTGTCAATGGTATTAATGGCCATGAAACTACAGCCAACGTTGGAAGAACTCCTGATGCAAAATCCGGTATTGATGGACACATGGCTGGTGCAGATAACCCTGGTGATTCAAAAATAGTATGTACTGAGATGTATAGACAAACACAGTTAGAAGACTGGACTAAAGCCATGAAAGTTTGGTACATATATCAGAAAAAGTATTTAACACCTGTTCATGAAATAGGTTATCATTGGTTATTTAAGCCTTTTGTTGAAGGTATGAAAAGAAGTAATTCAGTAACAAAATTAGGTGCCTATCTCGCAATGGAAAGAACAAAACACTTGAAACACGTTTTAACAAAAGGTAAAACAAAAGACAGTATAATAGGTAATGTATTCTGTAAGATAATACATCCGATTGTATACTTAGCGGGTAATATTGTGAAAAATTCTAATAAGAGAGGTAGATAATGGCATTAACATCAAAAGGCTATCAACTTAATAAACAGCCAATAGCGCAATCATTTTATATAAATTCTCTTAGCGGAATATACTGTACAAAAGTAGATCTCTTCTTTTCGACAAAAGATACAGCTTTACCGGTGCAAGTACAAATAAGACCTATGGTTAACGGATTTCCTTCATCAACTAAGATTATACCAGGGACTATAAAAGTTTTACCTGCAAGTAGTGTCAATGTAGACACTAGCGGGCCGGATCTTACAGCCACCTCGTTTGAATTTGATGAACCAGTATTTCTTCAAGGACAAGAAGATTACGCACTAGTTGTTATTGCAGACTCAAAAGATTATCAGATTTACATAGCAGAGATAAATGACTTTTTATTCGGCTCAACTGAAAAAAGAGTACAAAAACAGCCTGATCTTGGAAGCTTATTTTATTCTCAAAATGGTGTTACTTGGACCGCTGCTCAGAATCAAGACTTATCTTTTGTAATTCATCAAGCAAAGTTTAAACATACATCCGCAACAATGATGTTAAAAAATGCGTCACTACCAAAAGCTAAATTAAAAAATAATCCATTTACCGTTACTGCGGCCGATGCTACAGTAACTACAAGACATATTGGTCATGGATTACAGATAGGTAATGCGATTGAAATAAGTGGTGCAACAGCTACTGGCGGTATGAATGCATCCAGCATTAATGGTAGAAGAACAATTACCGCGGTTGATTTTACTGGTTATAAGTTTGAAGCAGATTCTGCAGCAGATTCAGATGCTATTGCTGGAGGAGCAAACGTTCTTGCGACAAAGAATATTCCTTTTAGTATAATTTATCCACACGTTACAAAAATTGAACCAGTTAACACTGCTATTGGTGCATCAATTAAAGGAACCACTGGTAAATCTTTCGCAGGTAACGAAACATCTTTTCAAAAACAAACAGATTTTCAGGCTGTAAAGTTAAATCAAAATAATGAAGCACTAGAACCATACTTAGTAGCATTCGATAGTGCTGAAACAGCCGAGCTAGGTGCAGGTAATAAATCACTAGATATGAGAATACTGATGCAGTCGATAGATTCAGATGTATCACCTATGATAGACTTGCAAAGAATGTCTGCTTCTTTAATTGATAACGTTATTGATAGACAATATGATTCATCAACCTCAAGCCCCGGTAATTTTAATGCTCCTTTAAGCTTTATAAATGAAACAAGTCCAAAAGGTGGAAGTTCTGCTGCTAAACATATCACTAGAGCTATAACACTAGAAAATGATGCGGTAGGACTTAATGTATTGTTAAGCGCAAATAGGCCTAATGGTACAGACTTTGAATTGTATTTTAGAACAGCAACTGCTGATGAAGTAATATCTGATAACAATTACACACTGAAAGCAGCAGAAACAACATTGCCTACAGATGAAAATAGAAACGTTTATCGAGAGTATAGATATCTTATAGGTGGACAAAACGGAGTGTTGCCAGCTTTTACAAAATTTCAAATAAAGATTGTTTTTAGAAGTACTAATAGTGCAAAGGTGCCAAAAATTAAAGATTTAAGAATTATAGCATTGAGTGTGTAATGAGTTATTACGCCAATATTGATGGCCATAGTGGTTATGTTAAAGACAAGAGAACTGGTGCTGTCTTAAATACTAACAATGAAGAAATTGAAGCAGCAAAAAGACGTAAGGCCGATAGACTAAATAAAGACAATGAATTGTTTGAATTAAAAAATGAAGTAAGTGATATAAAGAAAATGTTAACCAAAATAGTAGAGAAGCTCGATGGCTAAAACAATAATAAATTTATCAGATCCTGTATCAACTCTTGTAACTAAGACCAATACAATATCGAGTCATATAGGCGATATAACATCATTAAATGTTGGCAGTACAAACGATTCTGATTTAGTACAAGCAATAAATTTTCTAATGACTAGTAAAGACAGCTCCGGTGATGTTACTACTCTTATTGATTCAGCATACGTACAAGCAAGACAAACTACAAACACAACATCAGGTATTACATCGCTTTTACAAAAAGATAGTGCAAACGGAATCGGATTAGATTCTTCTGAAGGTCGATTCTTTATTCCACCTCACACAGTCAATATTAGTATGATTGAAACTTCTGCAATTACAACAGACAAATTAGCAGCAGATGCTGTCACCGGCGCTAAAATAGCCGATGATGCAATTAATTCAGAACACTACACTGATGGTTCTATTGACACGGCTCACATAGCTGACTTACAGGTGACAACTGCAAAAATAGCTGCAGATGCTATTACAGCAGCTAAGATTGCAGATGACGTAATTAACTCTGAGCATTATGTTGATGGATCAATAGATACTGCACATATTGCCGATGCTCAAGTTACAGGTGCTAAGATTGCAGCTGATACAGTAGCTGAAGCCAATATGGCCGATGATGCTATAGGTTCAACACAGTTAAAAACATTATCAACACTTTTAATTATAAATTCATCAGGATCAACGGTTAAAACTATACACGGCGCAGGTGCTTAACTATGACGGTCAGGGTCCCTTTATATTGGGATGGCACAAATTTACGAGAAATGTCATCTTCTATGGTCAGCGGACTTGTTGATAGGGCTGTATATTCATATGGAGCTAATCCTAGTGCAACAGTGACAGTTGTTAGCAGCAGTGGAACTATATCACCAGGCATGGTTGATACAAGAATGACGGCTGGAGCTGTCTCAACAAGCACAACTGCAACACCAAATGAAGCAACTACAGCAGAACCCGGAGAAGCTACAGTCACTTACGATAGAATGAGTCAATCAAATGCGACTGTTAATACTCCAACAGATACAAATAATAAATTATATCCAGTATATTGGACTGGTAGTAATATTCGAGCAATGAACGCTACTGATGTTCATGATACGTTTATAAGTCCTGCTATTGATATTCTCGTTGATGGAAACGATAGATCAGGTACGTTTAGAATACACACTTCAACATCTCTTGCTGGACACGTATTATCATCGTCTACTCCAGTCTTTCAAGATACACGTGCAAATACTGGTGCATATACTCAAGATGGAATTGGAGAAACACTAGACCAGCCAACGGTTATTAACAACTATTATTTGTTTAGAACAAGTCAAGGTACAGCGCCTTCATATACCGCACCTTTACAAATAAACGGCGATAATAATTTACAAGAATACACCAGCACAACATTAGACTCAATGTTGCTCGAAGAATTAAGGCATCATACAGTCAACACTTCAGGATCACTGATAGTATATAGTGTAAATGGAACCGGAAACAATAAAGGCTCTGGTATAGTTAACACTAAATTAAACGGCAACGGTAATTATCAACAAAGATTTGTAGGTGTTGATGATTATCGAGCGCAAGAGTTTCCGAATGGTACTGCAACAACAATTGAAACATGGTTTTTAAGGATAACGAAAGGTTAAATTATGGCACTTCCAGGACATGAATTTTTAACAGCACATTTTTCTGATAATGAAAGAACAAATGTCGAAGTATATTGGGTAACACCTGATGGATTAGAAACAAGAGTAGAACATATTGAGGCTAAAACCGGCGATCCTAATTGGGAAAACTTATTAACTCACATTAGTCTCGAAAAGTTACATGAAGCAACTTACAAACAAATGCATGATCAAGATATGGCATTTAGAGAAGACGTTATTAAGATAGCTAAAGAAAGAGGATTAATTCACGATTTAACTAACTTGAATGACGTTGAGACAATGAAGTTAATAGTGGATTTTATTTTTGGACCATTTGATCCAGAAAAAGATAAAGAAAAACTTTTTATGTTTAAGCTTAAATTATTTGAAGTTGATAAAATAAAGAAATCATCAAATAGAGAAATAAAAGCAAAACTGAGAAAAGCTGAAAGTTTAATGGATGCTATTAAGGCTACTCTTGAGATTCTAGACGAGTAAAGGTTTTTTCAAAATCTTTATTTACCTGATGTATTAAATGAACCCCATAAGTAAATTCTGACATAAATTCATCTAATATGTAATTCCATTGAATTCCTATGTTAGTATATTTAATATTATATCTTTCCAATATAAAAGAAAAATAAACTTCGTTATTTCTTACCCAACCTTCTGAATATTCTCTTGGATATAAACCATCGTTTTTTGCTTCTAGTAAAGTTTTATCGATATCTGATATTCTTTCGCTAAACTTTAATAGATTTGCAGCATTTTGGTTTCCACAGATAACTGCAGTATTACAAATACGATCATTACTGACAATGTCTTCTATTAGTAACATAGCCTTTTTGGCGGCTGCTTTAGAATATAGACTCATAGGATCTATGATATTTTTTTCTTTATATTGCCATCTTAACCACGTCTTCCATTCTTCATCTTGAGCGTGTTTATTTACATCAATATCATAAACACATGGATAATCAAAATCAAACTGTTCAAATATATTTGTTTTAGTTATTGGTATTACGTCTAAATCAAAATATACTACTTGATCGTATTCCTTTGTCAGCTCTTCAAATTTTAATATCTTATCAAATTGTACGTCTACATAATCCGTAGATCTTGGTACGAAGATAAAATAGTCTGCGCCACAATACTGTGCGTATTGTCTTTGTCTTTCAACTAGTTTGTCTTTAAACTTACGAAAAGACTCTTTCTTCCAGTCTGGAGCAGAAATATGATCTGAGGTCAAATCTGACCAAATACTAAATATTATTCTTTTCACACCATTTTCTCACGTAATCAAAATCTTTGTTAATGCAGTGCACAAGCTTTGCATGTTCTGGTATAAAACTCCATCTGTCCATAAAAAAGTGCCAACCAGTTTTATAAAGTTGTTGATATTCATTTATTCTGCAAGCAAATATAGTCTCATTATCGTAACCAAAAAGATTACGAATATCATCAGGCCAAAAATCATCTTCAGTTAATCTTTTCATTTCTGCTAAAGTTTCATGAAAGTCTTTAAAGTAATCTAATTCTTTCAATGATTTTTGATTAGCGCCTATAATTCCAGTATTAAATACTTCTTTAGCATAGCCTAATAAAGCCTGCGCATTCCAGTACTTTGCGAGAGGAGATCTTACACAATGCTTATCTCTATTATTGTCTTTTATGCCCCACTCTTCAGACATTATCGCTATGCCTTTTTTTAAATCCCATACTTCAAAAAAGTTATGTTTAGTAACCGGAACGACATCTATATCTAAATAAAGTATCTCATCATAATCAAGCTGATACAATAGATGCATCTTATAAAAATTTATGATATTATATTCTGATACTTCAGGTCCAAACTGTTTACTGAATTCTATGTACTTATCATCGTAAACGAAATGCAGATAATCAGCTCCACATAACTCGGCATATTTCTTTTGTTTGTCGAGTAGCCAATTTAAATTATTATTAAACTTACCTTGATTTTCGAAATGAGATACAGGATTTTGTATGTCAATATAAAAACTATAAATTACTCTAGACATATCCAATAACCATAAATCTTTTATAACCGTTTGGCATATCTAAAGATCCTCTATACACTACTTTTGATAACTCAGATTTTTCTATTAGTTCTTGTTCACTATTAACACAATTAATATGATCTTCAACGTGAAACATGTTATTACTTTGCAAAGCAAATAAACATTCAGGTTTGTATTGTTTGTCTTTTATCATCTCTGGTAGATTAGGCATATGTTCAGACGATGTGTCGATAACAATATCAGCGCCGCGGTCGAACTTATGAGGTGTTCTTACATCTCCACAGGTTGATTCTAATCTATTATCATTTGTAAATTCTCTATATCGTCTAAACACCTTAATTG
>VMHT01167475.1_pt1:0-35000 | contig 36009 bp, 27 predicted proteins | sample 4693611 | NCBI WGS metagenome assembly VMHT01 (sample SAMN12280063, study PRJNA550983) | marine metagenome | isolation source: seawater sampled from same location over 5 years 0.02-0.2 micron viral filtrate | place: USA: collected off the coast of southern California halfway between the...
TCGGCGCATAAGCACCTGTGAGACGGTCGGAAAATAGTCGCCTTTTAGGCAAAGTGCAAGCGCGATAGCGCGGAATTGCTTTTGAAGGCACGTTTTCTTTCACCACCCGCCCATTCTTAGCGGGCTTGCGCTTTGCGCGGCGGGCAAAGCGGCGTAAACTATCGCCATTCGCACGCACCCAATGACAATTAAGAGGGTCTCTCATGGGCATTAACACACCATCCGATATCAGCGCCGAGCTTTCCATCGGCCCGACCGACCAGAAAATGGTGCGCATCTTTGTAACGGCAGACGGAATGACGCCGGAGGGAATTGAAATTCCGATGGATTTTCTGCCCGATGAAGCCGAGGAAATTGCCCGCGAGCTGATGGCCGCCGCGCAAGCCTGTCGGCAATAAATCCGGCGCACCCCCTTTTTACATTTTCTCTTTTGCATTTTAGGGCGGAAACGCTATGTTCTGCAGATGAGAATGATTTGCATTAGCGTTAAACCACAATGCGCGTAATCGAGCTTCGCACAATTAATGGCTGGGGGCTGGCCAGCGGGTTGTCGGCTACGCTGCCGCTTTCGGCATTGGCCGGTTTGGTATGGCTGGCGGCGCAACCTGACGCGCCGGTATGGGCGCATTTATGGGCCAATGTGCTGCCCCAACAAACCACCACCACACTGCTGCTGATGCTGGGCGTCGCCGCGCTGACCGGCTTTATCGGCACGCTCAGCGCGTGGATTGTCACTTTTTATCGCATCCCCTTGCGCCGCCTAATTGGCTGGGGCTTGCTGCTGCCTCTGGCCATGCCGACCTATTTAATGGCCTATAGCTATGGTGATTTTCTCGACCAAGCCGGGCCGCTTTACGGCCTTTGGCAAAGCGTCGTGCCGCAGCTTGCCTATCCTGATTTTCGCTCGCTTGGCGGCGCGATTATTTTGCTGGCTTTGGCGCTTTATCCTTATGTCTATATTTCGGCGCGCACGGCTTTTGTGCAGCAATCGGCGGTGATGATTGAGGCTGGCCGCACGCTGGGCCTGTCGCCTTTGGCCTGTTTTATCCGCATCGGCCTGCCATTGGCCCGACCGGCCATCATTGTCGGCGTGGCTTTGGTGTTGATGGAATCAATGAATGATATTGGCGCGGTTGAGTTTTTGGGCGTCAATACGTTGACGCTCGGGGTTTATGACACTTGGGTCGTGCGGAGTAATTTGGCCGGTGCGGCACAGCTTGCGCTGACCCTGCTGGCCTTTATGGCCTTATTGCTGGCTTTGGAGCGCAGCCAACGCGGCGATAGCGCGCATTATCAGCGTGAAGGTCGCCGCCGCACCCTGCCCGATTTTCAGGCCTCGCGGAGCATGGTTTTTGCGATGAGCGGCTTTTGCCTCATCCCCATCGCATTGGGTTTTGCCCTGCCGGTCGTGTTGCTTTTGGCGCATTTGCCCGATACAAGCTGGCCCGCCGGCCTCACCCGCGCCACATTGCACTCGGTCGGCCTGGCCACTGCCGCCGCCATCATCGCCGCCACGATGGGCTTGGTGCTGGCCTTTGCCGCGCGGCATGGCTCGGCCCCACGCCGCATCATGACCCGCATCGCCGCTTTGGGATATGCTGTTCCGGGCACTGTTTTGGCTTTGGGCATTATGACGGCTCTGGCCTTTTTAGCCGATGCCAGCTTCGGATTGATTGTGTTGAGCGGCAGCGCAAGCGCCCTCATCATCGCTTATGTGGTGCGTTTTTTATCGCTTTCCTTCTCCACTTTGGAGGCCGGTTACACACAAATTGCGCCCGGACTGGATATGGCGGCGCGCAGCCTCGGGGCAGATATGAATGCCACTTTGCGGCGGGTGCATTTGCCGCTTTTGCGCGCGCCTCTGGTCACCGCCAGCTTACTGGTTTTTGTCGATGTGATGAAAGAGCTTCCGGCGACGCTGATTTTGCGCCCGTTTGATTTCGAGACTTTGGCCACCGGTGTTTACACTTATGCCTCGCTGGGCCAAATGGAAGACGCCGCCCTGCCCGCGCTGATTATCCTCGCGGTCGGCCTGGTGCCGGTCATATTGGGCATTGGCGTGATGGAGCGGCTGCGCCGCCGCTAGGCAAAAAGAGCCGCTGCTAGGCGGTTTCGCTGACTAATTCGCGCCCAATCAGCATGCGTCGAATTTCTGACGTGCCCGCGCCGATTTCCGCCAACTTGGCATCGCGTAAAAAACGACCGACCGGATTATCATTCACATAGCCATTGCCGCCCATGAGCTGAATGGCATCCAGCGCGCATTGCGTGGCGTTTTCGGCTGCAAATAAAATCGCCGCCGCCGCATCCTTGCGGGTTGTCTCGCCGCGATCGCATGCCTGATTAACCGCGTAAACATAGGCGCGTGACGCCGACAGCTTGGTGTACATATCGGCCAGCTTGCCCTGCACCAGTTGAAATGTGCCGATGGATTGGCCGAATTGTTCGCGCTGATGCATATAGGGCAGCACCGTGTCGAGACAGGCCTGCATAATACCGACCGGCCAAGCGGCCAGCACGGCGCGCTCATAATCAAGCCCGCTCATCAGCACTTCGACACCCTGATTGAGCGGCCCCATCACATTTTCTTCGGGTACTTCGCAATTATCAAACACCAGCTCGCCGGTTTCCGACCCGCGATGGCCCAGCTTGTCGAGTTTTTGCGCGCAGGAAAAGCCTTTGAAATCTTTTTCAATGATAAAGGCCGTAATGCCGCGCGAATTGGCTTCCGGTTCGGTTTTGGCATAGACCACTAGCACATCCGCTGACGGGCCATTGGTAATCCAAAACTTGCCGCCATTTAGAATATATTTATCGCTTTTTTTCTCGGCCTTTAGGCGCATGGACACGACATCAGAACCGGCTCCGGTTTCTGACATGGCCAGCGCGCCCAAATGTTCACCCGATACCAGCTTGGGCAAATAGGTCTGCTTTTGCGCCTCGTTGCCCCAGCGGAAAATTTGGTTAACGCATAAATTACTATGCGCCCCAAAAGACAAGCCGACCGAGGCTGAGGCGCGGGAAATTTCTTCCACCGCAATGGCCTGCGCCGTATAGCCCATCGCCACGCCGCCATATTCTTCCGACACGGTCAGCCCGTGCAGACCCAGCGCGCCCAAGGGTTCCCAAAGGTCACGCGGAAAACTATCCGTGCGGTCAATCTCATCGGCGCGCGGCATGATTTTATCATCGACAAAACTGCGCACGCTGGCGCGCATCATGTCGAGGTCTTCACCCAGATTAAAATCAAGCATTGGATAGCTATTGGACAGCATGAGCGCTTCCCTTCAAGAGATACAAAAAAAGGCCGACAGGTCGCCCCATCGGCCTTTAAAGAAATTTATTCAGCAGCAACCGCGCCCATGACGGCTTTGGTTTCGAGGAAGTCCTCAAAGCCATGCTCGCCCCATTCGCGGCCATTGCCTGATTGCTTATAGCCTCCAAACGGCGCCATCGGGTCAGGGCCTGCACCGTTCAAATGCACATTACCGGTCCGCAATTGAGCGGCCACTTCAGCGGCGCGCTCAGTGCTACCGGCTTGCACATAGCCCGACAGGCCATAGACCGTGTCATTGGCAATCTCAATCGCTTCTTCTTCCGATTCATATTTCAAAATCGACAGAACCGGACCGAATACTTCTTCGCGCGCAATGGTCATATCATTGGTCACATTGGCGAAAATTGTCGGCTTCACATAATAACCGGCATTCAGGCCATCGGGTTTGCCCGGCCCACCGGTGACCAATTCCGTGCCCTCATCAATGGCTTGTTCAATCAGCGATTGAATTTTCTCAAATTGCATTTCGCTGACCACCGGACCAATGGTCGTGTCGCCTTCATTCGGGTCACCGACCTTAACTTGTTCGGCTGCCGCTTTGGCAATTTCCACCACTTCATCATGACGCGCGGCTGGCACCAACATACGGGTCGGAGCATTGCATGACTGGCCGGAATTCATAAAGCAGCTCTGCACACCGGCCGCTACGGCGGTGTTGAAATCTGCATCATCGAGAATGATATTGGCTGATTTGCCGCCCAATTCTTGCGCCACACGTTTGACCGTATCGGCCGAGCTTTTGGCCACGGCCACACCGGCGCGGGTTGAGCCGGTAAAGGACATCATATCAATATCAGGATGCTGGGACATGGCTTCGCCAACATTTAGGCCATCGCCATTGACCAAATTAAAGACACCGGCAGGCACGCCTGCATCGTCCAAAATTTCAGCCCAAAGCGCGGCATTGAGCGGCGCGACTTCCGACGGCTTGAGCACCATAGTGCAGCCCGCCGCAATGGCCGGAGCCACTTTGCAAGCAATTTGGTTAATCGGCCAATTCCACGGGGTAATCAGACCGCACACGCCGACCGCTTCTTTACGGATAAGCGTTGTGCCATGCGCTTTTTCAAACTCATAATCAGCCAGAATGGCGCGGACTGTGCCCAAATGCGCCAGACCCATAGCCGCTTGCGCGGCTTTGGACAGCCACATGGGCGCGCCCATTTCAGCCGAAATGGTTTCAACAACCTCATCATAGCGGTTTTGATATGACGCCATAATGGCATCAAGCAAATCAAGACGCTCTTGCACGCTGGTGGTTGAAAAGCTCGGAAACGCCTTTTTGGCGGCGGCCACGGCCTTGTTCACATCCTCTGCGTTGCCCATCATAATCTGACCGATGACTTGTTCATTGGCCGGGTTAATGACGTCGAATGGTTTTGGGTCAACCGGATCAACCCATTGACCGTCAATGTAGAATTTTAAGCAATTTTCCATTTTTATATCTCCCTCGGAATCCCTGGCGTGATTGAAGCAAATTTTACCGCCTGCGTGCAATCGGAATCTTGTCACATGCTGCGCGATAAAAATCGGCTCAAATCATAAACATGGTTTTGCAGATGGCGCGCCAGATTTTTCGGCGGCAAATGCGCCTCCAGCGTGTCAAAATCCAGCGCATCGCCAATCGCCATATCGAGATTTGTGCCCATACGGCGGCGCACTTCATGGAATATCAACGCCACACGCATGGCATCGCTGACATGGCTGGCCATCTGAAAAAGCTGCGAATTTTGACCGCTAAAATAAACCGGCAAGACGGCGGCTTGGCTGCGCCGCACCAATTGGCCGACCAATGGAGCCCAAGGCGCTTCGGCGGCGTGGCGCGAAAATAGGCGCGGCGTGGTGGCAATACCGCCGGATGGAAAAACAATCACCGCCCCGCCCGCATCCAAATGCGCGCGCGCTTCTTGGCGCGATTGCAGATTGGTCGCCATGGCTTGCGGCGTCGGGTCAAAATCAATCGGCAGCACATGGTCGGTCATTTCGCGCGCCCGACACAAAACCCGATTAATGAGTATTTTGAAATCCGGGCGTTGTTGCGCCACCAGCCAGCAAATGGCAATGCCGTCCAACACGCCATAAGGGTGATTGGCAACCACCACAAGCGGGCCGGTTTGCGGCACATTTTCCGGCGCACCGGCATGAATTTTGACCTTTAAATCAAGTCGCTCTATCACCGCGCCCCAAAACTGCTCACGCGGCAGGTTTTCGCGTTGATAATCGAGATAGAGTTTCTTTAATAAGGGTTGCCCGCTCATGGTTTCAACCGCACGAATAGCCAGAATACGGCCCAAAGAATGGGCTTCCGACGCATAAGAAAACTCATCAATAAGCGCGTGTCTCACACCGCCCCTCCACAGCAACTGTGACCAAATTATAACAAACCGTCAGCCGTCGCCAGTCGTCAAGATAAATTTATTGTTTCGTGTTCACCGAATTTTCTAATTTGGGTTTGGCATTGTCGATTTGCGGCACTGGCCCGAAATCAACGGAGGAGCATCTTCTGAAGATTTGATGATGCCTCGCGTAAAGGTCAGTGTCGAAATCGGGAGGAACTCCCTGTTATGGTCCCTCGCTTTCCCCCTGATTTGCGCAAAAGCCGGACGTTTCGGCTTTTGTGCCGACCTTGCCGCCGCGATAGGGGGATTTAGCTGGCCTCTTTAGCTGGCCCCTTTAACTCGCTAAAGCCTTTTGAATTTCATGCGCCAAGAGCCAAATGCGATCGCGTCCCCAACCGGCATATAACTCCGTGCCGCTTTCATCAACCAGACGGAAGCTCGGCACACCCCATAAATCGGATTTCAGCATTTGCAGGCGATTATCCTCGGCCCAGCCTTCCCAATCCTTATTATCAATAATCGTGCTGGCGACCTCCCAATCGAGACCGGCGCGCGCGCATACTTGCTTCATGCCATTATCGCTGCCCGTCTCAATGCCTTCAGCCCAAGCCATATCGACAAAGGCTTGCAGCAAAGCGCCGCCCTTGCCCTGCTCTTCGGCCCAGCTAAACAGCGAATAGACGCGGCGCACAGGCTCGCCCACCGGATCGGCGATTTTACCAAATGGCGCACCAATGCGATCGGCTTCGCGCTTGGTGTCGCGCAGAATATAGAAACGTTTTTTAGGCGGCACGGGCAGATTACGCATCACCATGGGCAACACCGGCCGCACATGCACATTCACCGGATAATGGTTCGGCAAGTCCAGCGTCTCCTTCATGGCGATGGCCGTATACGGGCTGCGCGCAGAGGGGTAAAACTCAACGGTCAGCCTTTTGCCATTGCTCGGACTGCCCATAAATTCAGGGCGCGTTTGAAAGGCGGTGATTTGGCGACAGCCGCTTAAGCGCAAACCGGCCTCGGCCAAACGCTCTTCCAAATAGGGCAGGCGGTCCAACCCCCAATACCATTCGCCTTCAAAAAAGAATGTCGCGCCGAGATAATGGCCCAATTGCCCGCGCAATCTTGTGCCCTCGCGGAAGACGCGCTCGGTCTGGTCGTCCGACACCATCGCCGTGCGGTCCAGCTTATCCGTATCATCACTCCAAAACGCCTCACCGATTTCGGCGGCGGCTTTGGGTAAATTGCTTGAGGCCGCCAGAGAGCGGCGCGCCAATTTTAAACTGGCCTCGCTGGGCTGCTGGCCCGCATCGGTAAAACTCAAATTGTGAAAGGGCGCAATGAGCGCTGCATCGCGGCGGCTATAAGCCTGCAAGGCCAAACGCTCCGGCGCGGCATCATCTTCCGGCTCGTTCACCAGCTTGACCTGCAAATCAATGTCATAGCGCGCCTGCAATTTGGTCAGCACTTGCGCGGTTAATTGGCTATAGGGGTCATCGGGCTGATGAAAATATAAAACCTCCGGGCGCTGTCCTGACAGCTTGCGCCGCAGCGCTTTCATAGAGCGGCTAAACGCCCGCATGCGCGGTGACAAAATAAGTACGGAAACCACTTTGCTTGCAAGAATCGCCATGTTTTTTCTCCCTCACGCAGCAAAGTGGCGAGACAAATTGATTTTGTCAATCTCTTGAATGCGCATTGAAACATAGCCAAGCGGGCTTGACCTTGGCGTGCTTCACGCCATGTCTCATGCATGGCCATGCGAAAAAAATCTGACCTGCCGCACAAGGATTGCGCAACCTGCGGCCGCCCATTTTCTTGGCGCAAAAAATGGGCGCGGGATTGGGAAAATGTGCGCTATTGCTCCGAGCGCTGTCGGCGCTCCAAAGAGGCTTAAAACATGCCAGAAAAAATGACAGATAAACCGCTTATTCTCATTCTGGGCGACCAGCTATCGCCGCATTTATCGAGCCTCGCCGCTGCGCCCGATGCGCCCGTGCTGATGGCAGAATTGCCCGATGAAGCGTCTTATGTGCGCCATCACCAGCAAAAAATAACCCTGATATTTTCGGCCATGCGCCATTTCGCTAACGCCCTTGACGCGCAAGGGCGCAAGGTGACCTATATCCATTATGGCAGTGAAGCGCGCCTTAACAGCTTTGCCGATGCCGTGAAAATGATGATTGAGCGCGAAAATATTACCCGGCTGATTGTCACCGAACCGGCTGAATGGCGGCTGATGCACGACATGCAAAACTGGTCTGATAGGCTGGGCATTGCGGTTGAGATTTTGCCCGATAGCCGCTTTTTGGCCGACCATGACATGTTTGAGAAATGGGCCGATGGCAAAAAGCAATTACGCATGGAATTTTTCTATCGCGAGATGCGACGCAAAACCGGTCTGCTGATGAATGGTGATGAACCGCTGGGCGGGCAATGGAATTATGATGCCGATAATCGCAAGAAATTGCCGAAGGGCCATGTGCCGCCGCCGCGTCTGCATTTTGCGCCCGATGCGGTGACGCAAAATGTCATGCACATCGTGGCGCAGCATTTCGGCAATCATGTCGGTACGCTTGATAAATTTGCCTGGCCGGTGACCGCCGCCCAAGCCGAGGAACAATTCGACCATTGGCTTGATTTCTGTCTGCCGCAATTTGGCGATTACCAAGATGCGATGAAAACCGATGAGGCGTTTCTCTATCACGGGCTGGTTGGAGCGGCGATTAATATCGGCCTGCTCGACCCGCTCAAAGTCTGCCAAGCCGTTGAAGCGCGCTATCATAGCGGCCAGGCGCCGCTCAATGCGGTGGAGGGGTTTATCCGTCAGATTTTGGGCTGGCGGGAATTTATCCGCGGCCTGTATTGGCTGAAAATGCCGGATTATGGCTACAGTAATTATTTCGACCATCACCGCGCCCTGCCCGATTTTTATTATAGCGGCGACACGGATATGGCCTGTATGCGTGCCGCCATTGGCGCGACCCGCGATTATGCCTATGCGCATCACATTCAACGTCTCATGGTGACCGGCAATTTCGCGCTACTGGCAGGCATTGCGCCCGAAGCCGTCAATCGCTGGTATTTGGAAGTTTACGCCGATGCGTTTGAATGGGTGCAATTGCCCAATACGCACGGCATGGCGCTGTTTGCCGATGGCGGCATTGTCGGCTCCAAACCCTATTCGGCGTCGGGGGCTTATATTAACCGCATGTCCGACCATTGCGGCGATTGCGCCTATAAGGTGAAGGAACCGCATGGCGACACGGCCTGCCCGTTTAATTATCTCTATTGGGATTTTATGATACGCCATCGCGACAAGCTGGGCGGCAATCCGCGCATGGGCATGGTGTATCGCAATCTTGATAAAATGCCGGATGAGAAACGCAGCGGCGTTGTGGCCAGCGCCGCCAAATTTTTGGAAAAACTGAAATGAGCCATAAGCCGACCCTGCCCTTGGAGGCGCTTTCGCTTTCCATCACCCAATATGTTGTGTGTTCCAAATGCGCCGATGAGCTGGCGCATCTCGACCCGCCGCAAAGCCTGCAAGATTATGCCAAAATGGATATTGGCTTTACCGATTATGGTGTGCAGGTTTGGTGCCGCCGCCATAAGGCCAATATTGTGCATATTGATTTTCAAGGGCAAAAACCGGCGGCAGATTTTCGGCGGCTGGAGACCAGCTAAACACGCTAGGCCGGAATTTCTGCGCCATCCCAAGCCAGCACTTTGCCGCTTTGAGCCGGCGTGACGGCATCAATGACATTCAATAAATAACCCGCCGATTGGGCCGGCGAAAATAATTTGTCATGCGCCACATTGCCTTGAAACGGTGCGGAAAGCCTACTGTCCACCGTGCCCGGATGCAGGCCGATAATGATTTTTTGCTTATCGCGCCGCGCCGTCTCAATGGCGGCATTTTTAACCACCATATTTTGCGCCGCTTTGGCCGCGCGATAGCTTGTCCAGCCGCCCATGCGATTATCGGATATGGAGCCGACCCGCGCCGATAAATGCGCCATCACCGCTTTGTCATCACGCGCCATCAGGGGCAGAAAATATTTCGCAATCAATGCCGGGCCGATTGTGTTGACCGCCAGCACTTGCGCCATCGCGGCGGCTGAAATCTGCTTGAGCGATTTTTCCGGCTGTATGGCTGCGTCCGTGTCGTGCAACAGGCCGGTCGCATTAACCACCAAATGCAGCGGCCCTTGCGCTTTCAATCTGGCGGCAAGGTTTTCCAGCGCCGCCTCATTGCAAATATCGACATCCTCGCGCGTCACGCCGGTAACATGGCAGCGCGTCGCCAAGGTCGCGCATAATGCCGCGCCAAGGCCACCGCGCGCGCCAAAAATCAGGGCGCGAAAATCATCCGGAAAACTGGGTAGAATTTGGGTCATGCCGTCCATATAGGGCGGCAAGCCATAAGGGGAAGTCAGAGGATGCCGCGCAGCGCAATCAGCCGGTCCTTCAACCCCGCCGCATCGAAATCAACCGCATCGCCGACACCCCAAACCGGTGCAGGCCAGGCCGCGTCATCCTTATGGCGGGCAATCACATGCACATGTAATTGCGCCACCATATTGCCCAAAGCGGCGATATTCATCTTATCGGCCCGCGTCAGGGCTTGCAGACGTTGCGCGCTTTCTTGCGCCGCGGTGAATAAGGCACGTGCCGCCACATCGGGCAGGTCAAACCATTCCACCGCATTGTCAATTTGCGGCACAAGCACCAGCCAGTGATAGCGCGCATCGCGCATCATGCGAATGTCAATCGCGCCGCGCTGTGTCACCGATACCGTATCCGCCGCAAGACGCGGGTCGAGTTGAAAGGCCATTAGGCCAGCGCCGTATCAGAGACGAATGGATTGGTTTGTTTTTCCGCCGCAAAAGTCGAGGTCGGACCATGCCCGGGGATAAAGGTAATATCCAAGCCCAACGGCCAGAGACGCTCGGTAATGCTGTCTATCAATTGCTGGTGATTGCCCTTGGGGAAATCCGTGCGGCCGATGGAGCCTTGAAAAATCACATCACCGACCATCGCCACTTTGTCATCCGATTGCACAAACACCACATGGCCCGGCGTATGGCCCGGGCAATGCACGACGTCAAAATCAACGCCCGCCACATGAACCGTATCGCCATGTTCAAGCCATTGGTCCGGCTCGAAAGCCAGCGCTTCGGGAAAGCCATATTGCGCCGCCGCATCGGGCATACCATCAATCCAAAATTTATCATCCTTATGCGGGCCGATAATGGGAATGGCGCGCTCATCCGCCATGGCCTTCACCGAACCGGCATGGTCGAGATGGCCGTGGGTGACGAGAATTTTCTCAATCTCAATACCCTGCTCATCAATAAATTTATTGAGCAAAGCCAAATCACCACCGGGGTCAACAATGCCGCCTTTTTTAGTGTCTTCATTCCAAAACACGGTGCAGTTCTGCTGAAACGGGGTCACCGGTATAATTTGATAGCGCAACATGGGCGTCTCCTTTATGCGGCGTGAGCGTAAAAGTTTTTTGCACCTGAATCAAATCACCCTAGAGTTTTATTTGTATCTTTAACAAGCGAAAGGAGGTGATCCATTGTCTAGTGAACGGAAGTATTTGAGGTATCAAATCCGGTGTTTGAGTTTTGACATGGAGCAACCTTCGGGTCCCTCAACACATCTCTAAGAGTAAGGATTGGCCTTAAATCCAATCACGACTCCATATTATTGGAGGGGGCGTCTGCTTTGCAGGCGCCCTTTTTCTTGCCTATAAGCATGTATGGGAATTTTTCTCGGCATAGATTTGGGCGCCAGTGCGCTAAAGGCCTGTTTGATTGAAACGGATGAGGGAGCGCCTGTTCGCAATATCGCGCAAGCTCGCGCCGGCTATCCGACCGTCCATCCAAGGCCCGACCAAAGCGAACAAAACCCCGCCGATTGGCTGGCCGCTTTGCACACCGCCTTGGACGCTTTGCGACAAGCCGAGCGCGACGCCTATGACGCGATAGCGGCGATAAGCTTTTCCGGCGGCGCGCATATTGGCGTTTTATGCGACGCTGCGGCGACGCCTTTGCGCCCCGCCATGATGTGGAGCGACCAACGCGCCCGCGCCGAAGCGGCCATTTTGGCCGAGGCCGGACAGGTGGAGGATTTGGCCGGTAATGCGCCCAATGCGACATGGACGCTGCCGCAGCTTATCTGGCTCGGCGCACATGAGCCGCATATCATCAAAGCCACGCAAAAACTCTATTTCGCCAAAGACTGGTTGGCGGCGCAGCTTATCGGCGCATCTGACCAAGACCGGCATGTGAGCGACAAAACCGAAGCCGTCGGTAGTTTAATGGCCGGTCGCAATGGCCAATGGCATGACGCGCTTATCGCGCTGAGCGGTTTTGCACCCTCCGCCATGCCGCGCTTGGTGGACATGGGCGCGGCGATTGGCGCCGTCACCGCCACCGCCTCTCAGGCTTTTGGCTTGCCGCTTGTGCCGGTCTATCAGGGCGCGATTGATACATCGATGGAATGGCTGTGCGCCGCGCCACTTACGCAGACGACGGCCAGTTTAAAATTGGCCTCGGCGGGGGTTGTCTCCTTCACCACGGCTGATGAGAAGCGGGTCTCGCCCGTCTCTTATTATCCGCATATTCTGGACGGGCTTCATTATCACGCCGCCGGTATGAGCGATTGCATGGGCGCCATCGATTTTGTGCGGCAAAATTTTACCCCCAAGCTGAGCGCGACCGATTTTGAGGCGGCGGCAGCAGAGGTCCCGACGGGTGCCGAAGGCTTGCTTTTTTATCCCTATTTATCGGGTGCGCGTGCGCCGTTTTGGGACGCGCAGCTGACCGCCGAATGGCGTGGCCTGACACGCGGACACAATCATAATGCCATAGCGCGCGCCGCCTATGAGGGTGTCGGCCATGTTTTAACCGCTATTTGGCACGATATGACCGACCGGCTGGGACATAAGCCCGACGCGCTGCATATATTGGGCGGCGGCGGCAAGAGCGGTTTTTTCTGCCAAATGCTGGCCGATATGCTGGCCGTGCCGATTAAGCGCGGCGCTGAAACCGATTGCGCCTATGCCACCGCGCTTTTCGCCGCCGCGCATCATCTCGGCCAATTGCCGCAAGATATGGCCCATGCGGCCTATTGCGCGCAGGGTGAATTTAGCCCTGACAAATCCAATTCTGCTGTCTATGCTTCTTCTCATCAGAGCTTTATGGCGCGCCACAAGCGGCCATAGCCTTTTGAGAACCATCATAGGAGAGAGACGATGGAAAACCGGATTGAGTTAAAGATTGAAAACCATATTGCGCATGCGCATATGATCCGCGCCGATAAAATGAATGCGCTGGATGCTGAAATGATGGACGCATTGATTGAATGTGGTGAACGGATTAAAGCCGATAACTCTATTCGCGCCGTTGTTTTATCGGGCGAAGGTCGCGCCTTTTGCGCCGGTTTGGATATGGGCAATTTCGCCAAAATGGCAGAAGGCGGCAATGCCGGTGTCACGGATGGCGAGGAGCGGCAAAAGCTGGCCGTGCGCACACATGGTCTGGCCAATCGCCCGCAAAAAGTTGCTTTCACATGGCGCGAAATTGAAGTGCCGGTGATTGCGGCGGCGCAAGGTTTTGCGCTGGGCGGCGGCTTTCAATTATTTATGGGTGCCGATATGCGCTATGCCGCGCCGGGCACAAAATTCTCAATTATGGAAAGCCGTTGGGGGCTGGTGCCGGATATGGGCACCACCCATGTCATGGCTCAGGTCGCGCGCGAAGATATTGTCAAGGAATTGGCTTTCACGGCGCGGATTTTTGAGGCCGATGAGGCTTATGAGCACGGCTTTTTGACCCGCATCACGGAAAACCCGATTGACGCTGCTATGGAAACCGCAACGGCGATTGCCGCGCGCAACCCCGAAGCCATTCGCGGCACCAAGCGCCTCTTTAACGAACCGGCCGACCGTTTTGTGGCTGACACGCTGATGCTTGAAAGCGTATTGCAGGACGATATTATCGGTTATCCGAACCAGATTGAGGCGGTCAAAGCCGAGCTTGAAGGCCGCAGCCCGGTTTATACCGATGCGACAGACGGCAAAAAAGCGGCTGAATAGGTCTTAACTGCCAAGGCCGGAAAGCCGGTCGAGCAGCCAATAAACCGACACGCACCCCATTAAAATAAGGGGCGCTTGCTTGGCCACGGCCAGCACGGCGGGCGCGCGCGTTTCATATGTCAAAACATATGGGGCGACAAAGCGCATAAACATTATGGCGGCGGCCACGACCAATAATTGCCCGGCCTCCAGCCCGATATTAAACAGGGCCAAAGCGGCGAGTTCGACATCGCGCGGCAGGCCAATCGCGCCCAACATGCCGGCAAAGCCAAAGCCATGCAGCAGGCCAAAGCCAAAGGCCACGGCTTGCGGATAATGCGTCGCCAGGGCCGAGCGTTTTTCAGGCGCTTGTGTTAATTCCACCGCAACAAATAAAATCGACAGGGCGATAATCGCCTCCACCACCGCGCTTGGTGCGCTGATATTGCCCAGCATGGACAAGGCCAAAGTCAGCGAATGGGCGACGGTAAAAGCGGTTATGACATAAATCAATCGACGCCAGCCCGCGACCAATAAAACCAGCCCCAAGACGAATAAAATATGGTCGAGGCCGAAAATCAAATGCTCAACGCCAAGGCCGAAATAGGCCATTAAAAACGTGCCGCCACCGGCAAATTGCTGCACCGGCGCATCGGCGGTCAAGCGCAGGCTATACCGCCCGCCATCAACCAGCGCCAATTGCACCAGCACATCGGTAATGGTGCGCTGCAACCCCTCAACGCCAATCGATTGGCCCGATAAGCCGCCCGCGCAGCTCAGACTGAATTTTTCGACCAGCGCACCGGGCAGACGCCGCATACGACTATCGCCAAGCCGCGCACAATTTTCCGGAAAAACCGGTCGCAGCCCCAGCCCCGCTACAGCATTGGCTCCGGCACTGCGCACTGGTTGCTTCCAAATAATGTCAAATTTATCGCGCGCGGTTTCGGTAATCTCAATATAGCCCGGGCGCACTTCATGCGCCGCCACAAATGAAATAAAGGGCGCGATAAAAGCCAGAAGAAAAAGAAACGGCAAGACCCGAGGCATTATTCGCCCGCACCCTCAACCGGCAAAAGCTCGACCTGATAACGCGCGCGCAAATCGCCCCAGGCTTCCGCCAAAGCGGCTTGGCGTTGCGCCTTTTGATAATCCCGCGCCACTTGTTCAATCATCGGGTCAAATTGCGCTTTGGCCGCCGCATGACGCGTATCAATTTTGACCACATGCCAGCCAAAAGCCGATTGCACAGGCCCGCGCCACGCGCCGGTTTTCTCGGCAAAAAGCGCGGCGGCAAATTGCGTGCCCATCAGGCGCGATAAGTCCAATTCGCTTTGACGCGCATATTGGCGATTGAGCATGAAGGGCTGGCCGATATTTTGCCAATCGCCCTCATCGCGCTGCAAGGCCGCTTTCATCTCCTCCGCCGCCGCCGCACTATCGGCGAAGACATGCCGCCAGCTCAGCGTTTCGGGAGTTTCATATTGGCTTTGATTATCATCGAAAAAGCGGCGCAAAGCAGCTTCATCCGGCAGTTCTTGGTCGGCTTCATCAGCCAATAAAAACTCGACTTTTTGCGCCAAGCGACGCCGGATAATAATATCGTCATTATCCAGCCCCAGCCGCGCCGCCTCGCGCACCAGAATTTCCTCGCGAATATAGCCCTCAATCAGCGCATCCAATTCGCGCGCATTGGGCCGCCGCTCGGTTTGGCCTTCCCATTGCGCCACGAGTTTTTCAACCAATGGCAGATTGATTTTAATGATATTTTGCGCGCGCATCTGCATGAGGCGGTCAGCCCCAAACAATGCGACGCCCAAAACCACAAACCAAATCAGCCGGTCTTGCGCCAGCCGCCGCAGCCAATCAGGCATGGTCGCCTAGTGCTCCAACCAAATGGGTGATGACCAAGCGCGCTCTTGAATGGTGGTCGCCAGAGACGGGTTGGGTTTGGAACCGGCCCGAATGGCATCCCATGTTGACCAGCGACAGGTCGGGTTTTCCAGAACACGCACATAATAAAATGCGTCCTCACCCGGCTTATAGTCAGGGTCGCGCCAATGCGCTTTCAACTCGCCCGCACCGCTATCGGCGCTATAGGCGCAAGTTTTAATATCGACCTTGGCATTATTATCGGGGCAACGTTGCGTCGTCACATCAACCGCCGCGCCATCGGCGCAAGCCGCATCATAGACTTTTTCATGCGTCTTGCCCTCGCTATCAATCCAACCCTTGACCATTTGCAAACGTTGCAAAGGTGCCGAGCCGGGGTCTTGCGTGGCCCACAGCAAAAAGTCCGGCGCGCGTCCCAGTCGCGCTTTCATATCGCCGCCCATAGACACGCCGCGCGCATAGGCTTTACGCACCATTTGCGGGTCATTGAGAATTTTTTCATTAAAGCCATAACCGCCAAACAGGCGCACTTTCAGGCGCGGCCCGCTCGTGGCAAATGTTTCTTTGCGTCGCATGGCATCGAAAATCGAGCTGCGGGTATTTTCCTCAGCCCAGACACCGGCCAGACCCGATGCGCCCCAGCTTGACCATTGCATTTGCAAATAGCCCGGGGCCGGGTTCTTGCCGGGCAGACCTGTGCGTTGCTCAGGCGGCGCGATGGTTTGGCCCCACCAATTCCGCACACGGAAAATTTGAGCATAAAGACGCTGGGTCCATGTCAGACGCACCGCGCCGCGCAAACGGCCATTGCCGTCCACCGCACCAATTTTTGACCAATAATCATATTCGTCAAACGCGCCTGCCGAAACATGCGTGTCGGAGGCTGAAATAAGGCCGAATTTATAAGGATTGCCCTTGCCTTGCGCCTGCATTTCCAGACCACGGCGATAGGCTTGGCGCACATAAGACCCGTCAATGCGGCTATTTTTCCATGTCGCAATTTGATAGGGCATGATTTCAAAGGCCGCCCATTCATCATTCGGGCTTTGCAAAGGATGAGTTTCCGATGTGCCTTTAACTTGGGAAATCTCGACAATCGGCTCATTGCGCATCCGCAAGGCCGAGTAATCGGCATCAATCTCTGCGCCATCATAGGTTTTGTCCGAGAACATATAGCCATCCGAGCCATTGGAATTATGCGGAATTGCGATGGAGTCCATGCCTTGGTCGCGCAGACTATCCATCCAACGCCACAGATTTTCCGGGTTTTTGGAGATGAGGCGCGAATAGGGTTCTTTCGGCGCATCGCCTTTAAAAATCACATTGCGGTGAAGGTTTTCAAACGTATCCTGCGACGAGGTATATTCATAACCGATAAAGGCGGTGAATTTACCCGGCTCATTATTGCGGTCAGCCGAGGCTTTAATTTCCGCCCAAGTGTCGCGCACAATATTCATGTCCAAAAGGTCGTCTTCAATCTGCTGGCCGAGATAAGGCAACAAGGCACCAAAAGCCAAACGCCGCTCGCTGGCGGTTTTGGCGTCGCGCAAACCTTGCGCCACGCGGTGATTGGCAACAGCGCTATCAGGATCAAACATTGCCGGCACCATGCCCAAATAAGCCGCATGGTCGGTCACCGCTTGGAAATCGAGCGGCACGCGAATTTTCATATCAAAGCCCAGCGGATGGGTAATCGCTTTGCCCTTGGCAAAATCATAGGCCGCATCCGGGCCATTGCGATTGCCGAAGACAAAGGCATCAAAAGATAAATTTGTATGCAAATGGGTTTCGCCAAACATCGCACGGCGGTCTTCAGGACCGGCCAAAGCGGTTTGCGGGGCCGCCATTGAGAGACCCAGCGTCAAGCCCAATGTCAGCGTCGCAGCGACCATCGGCAATCTTTTTGTTAAAGTCATAATATCCCCTCCAGATTGGGAAAATAATGCCCCAAGCAAGGACACAAAACAAGTCGCACATGGCTTGAAAAAACGCTGTTTTAGGCGTTAAGCTTGGCGCCGAGGAGAAACGGCATGCGTTATCAAAAACAATATCAAAATTGGGCGGATGACCGCGAGGGCTTTTGGGCCAAAGAGACCGTAAGGCTGGATTGGCAAACGCCGCCACAAAAGATTTTCGAAAGCAATGACACGGGCGATCGCTGGTATGTCGATGGCGTGATGAACACATGTTTTAATTGTGTGGACCGCCATGTCGCCGCCGGTCATGGCGCGCGCATTGCTTTTATTCATGACAGCCCGATGACCGACAGCAAGGTTGAGATAAGCTATGCCGCTTTGCTTGAGCGCGTTGAATTGGTCGCCGCCATTATGGTCGATAAGGGCGTCGGCAAAGGCGACCGCGTGATTATTTATATGCCGATGATACCGGAAACCGCCATTGCCGCGCTGGCCTGTGCGCGCTTAGGGGCAATTCACTCTATTGTGTTTGGCGGCTTTGCGGCGGCTGAATTGGCGACCCGCATTGATGACGCCAAGCCCAAACTTATTCTCGCCGCCTCATGCGGTTTGGAGCCGGGCCGCATGATTGATTACAAGCCGCTGCTTGATGGCGCGATTGAGCTGGCCACGCATAAGCCCGATGCCTGTCTCATCTGGCAGCGCCCGCAACATAGCGCACCGCTGATTGAGGGGCGCGATTTTGACTGGCAGGATTTGGAAAACGCCGCGCGCGCCGCCGATAATCGCGCGCCCTGCGTCCCCGTTGCCGCCACCGACCCGCTTTATATTCTCTACACATCCGGCACGACCGGTATTCCCAAAGGCGTGGTGCGCGATAATGGCGGTCATTTGGTTGCCCTAAGCTGGGCGATGGAAAATATTTACGACATTGGCCCTGATGAAGTGTTTTGGTCGGCCTCGGATTTCGGCTGGGTGGTCGGGCATAGTTTTATTTTATATGCGCCTTTGGCCGTTGGCGCGACCAGCATCATTTATGAGGGCAAGCCCATTGGCACGCCCGATGCCGGTGCCTTTTGGCGGGTCATTTCAGAACATAAAGTAAAAGCCTTATTCACCGCGCCGACCGCCTTTCGCGCCATTAAGAAAGAAGACCCGAAAGGCCGATTGGTGACGGATTATGATATGGACGCCTTTAAAATGCTCTATCTGGCCGGTGAGCGGGTGGACCCTGACACGATTAACTGGGCCGAGGCCGCGCTGGGTGTGCCGGTGATTGATAATTGGTGGCAGACCGAAACCGGCTGGCCGATTTGCGCCAATCCGGTCGGCATTGAATTGCTGCCCATTAAAAAAGGCTCGCCCAGCCTCGCCATGCCGGGCTATGAGCTGGCCGTGCTGGATGAAAGCGGCAAGCCTTTGGCGGCCAATGAAACCGGCGCGATTGCCATTAAATTGCCCATGCCGCCCGGTTGCTTGCCCGGGCTATGGGAAAATAAAGCGGGCTTTGAAGCCGCCTATCTCGAAGATTATCCGGGCTATTATAAAACCGGTGATGCGGGTTTTATCGATGAAGACGGCTATCTTTACGTCATGTCGCGCACGGATGACATTATCAATGTCGCCGGTCACCGGCTATCAACCGGCGCGATGGAAGAAGTGCTCGCCGCCCATACCGATATTGCCGAATGTGCCGTGCTGGGTGTGCATGACCCGATTAAGGGCGAAGTGCCGCTCGGACTTTTGGTTTTCAATGATGGCGTCAATCGCCCCGATGCGGAGATTATCGCCGAGGCGGTGCAATTGGTGCGCGATGAAATCGGGCCGGTTGCGGCGTTTAAATTGGCCTTGCGCGTGGCGCGCTTGCCGAAAACAAGGTCCGGCAAAATATTGCGCGGTACCATAAGAAAAATCGCCAATGGTGACGACTGGCAAATGCCGGCGACGATTGACGACCCGATTATTTTAGATGAAATCACCGATGGGCTGAAAACCCTCGGCTTTGCGCAAGGAGCATAAAATGGACCAATTGGTAACTGTCGAGAAAGCTGAAGGCTATGGCGTGGTCACGTTGAACCGCCCTGATGCCATGAACGCCCTATCGGCTGATTTGCGTAACCAGCTTGCCGCCGCGATTGACGCGCTTGAAGCCGATGACACCATCCGCGTGATGATTTTGACCGGCGCGGGCGAAAAAGCCTTTACCGCCGGTCTCGACCTGAAAGAAATGGGCGCGCAGGATGGCGATGGCCCGGCCTTGGCGATTGCCAGTGATGATCCGGTTGTCACAATGGGGCGTTTTTCCGGCCCGATTATCGGCGCGATTAACGGTGTTGCCATTACCGGCGGCTTTGAAATGGCGCTGGCTTGCGATGTGCTTATCGGCACGCCCAATACGCGCTTTGCCGATACCCATGCGCGGGTCGGCATTCTGCCCGGCTGGGGTCTCAGCCAAAAACTCATGCGCTTTATCGGCGCGTCGCGGGCCAAAGAAATTTCGCTGACCGGCAATTTTATCTCCGCCGAGCAAGCTAGCGATTGGGGGCTTATCAATCATATTGTCGCGCCTGAAAAACTATTGGGAAAAGCCCGCGCGCTGGCCGAGGACATGTTGTCGTGCGTGCCCGAAACCCTGACCGCCTATAAGGCGCTGATGGATGACGGCTTTGCCATGAATTTTGCCGATGGCATGCATTTGGAACAAAGCCGCAGCCGCGCCGCCAATAGCCAAGTAGGTGCCGGGGATGTGGAGGCGCGCCGCGCCGCCATTCAAAAACGCGGCCAACAGCAGAAATAGGGGTTCACCATGCGTAACAAAACCACTGATAGCGGGCGCATGATGCCGTCCAAAACCCATTATAATGGCTGGCGCGAGCCGGATAATGTGCGCTGGCATTTACGCAATATGTCAACCTTACCGGCGCTGATAATGCCGCGCGGCGATAGCGTGTTTGAGCTGCCGACCGGCATTGAAAAAGACATTGAAAATTTCTCTTATGAGTATCAGGGCAAGACGCTGACGCTGGGCGAGGCCATGCGCGCCGACAGTATTGACGGTTATATGGTGGTGCAAAATGGCGCGGTTTTATGCGAGCGTTATGACGCTAATTTCGCCGCCCATGACCATCATATTTGGTTCTCCATGACCAAATCGCTCATCTCCACCACTTTTGGTATTGCCCAGGCCGAGTTTGGCATTGATGAAACGAAAACCCCTGCCGATTTTCTGCCCGAACTGGCCGACAGTATTTTTGCCGAGGTCAGTCTGCGCGATGTGCTGAATATGGTCACCGCGCTGAATTATACGGAAGAATATGATGAGATGACGCCGGGCAGTGTGCATTTTGAATATTTCCGCCGCCTCGGCTTTATGGGTGATTTTGAGCTTTTGGCCATTGACCCCGCGCAATCGGATGAGCCGCGTGGTGTGCGCGATATGCTGCCGCGTTTTGAGCAAGCCGCAGATGGCGTCACCGGTGCCATGTTTCAATATCAATCGCCAAATGTGGATGTCATTGGCTGGTTGATTGAGCGCGTGACCGGACGCCCGCTCATTGATTATATACGCGAGAAATTATGGGCGCCTTTGGCGACCGAACATGATGGCGTGTTTACCGTTGATGTGTCTTTCGCGCCGGTGGCCACGGGCGGCTTTAACTCCACCTTGCGCGATGCCGTGCGCTTCGGGCTGATGGCTTTGGGCGATGGCAAGCTGGGTGACACCCAAATCGCTCCCGCCGCTTGGATGCGCGACACTTATGCCATGACCGAGGCCGATAAGCGGGCAGGTGCGGCATCGGTAAATAGCGACCCCAATCATGAGCGTTTTATTGACGGCTTTAGCGGCTATCGCAGTTTCTGGTGGCAGTTCGACCAAGCGCAAGGCGAGCGCATTGCTATGGGCGTGCATGGGCAGGTGATTTATGTCAATCAGGCGAAAAATCTGGTGATTGCCAATTTCGCCAGCCCGGCGCAAACCGCCAATCAATTGCGCGCCAGCTATAAGCAAATGCTGGCGGGCACGCGGGCTTTGGCCGCCTCGCTTTAGGGAACTGCCCTACCGCATTGCCCTATTGCATTACCCTATTGCATTGTCGGGATGATGAAGCTTTGGTCAGCCACATCGCCCTCGGGCCAACGCTGCGTCACGGTTTTCACCTTGGTGTAAAACTTAATGCCCTCCGGCCCGTGCTGATTGGTATCGCCAAAGGCTGAGCGCTTCCAGCCGCCGAAAGTATGATAGGCGACCGGCACGGGTATCGGCACATTAATGCCGACCATGCCTACATTGACCTTTTGCGCAAATTGCCGCGCCGCCAAACCATTGCGGGTAAAAATCGCCACGCCATTGCCATATTGATGCTCAGACGGCAGACGCGCCGCTTCTTCGAGGCTGTCGGCGCGCACCACTTGCAAGACCGGACCAAAAATTTCTTCTTGATAGGCCTGCATGTCGGCGGTCACATTATCGAACAGAGACGGGCCGATAAAGAAGCCGTCTTCATGGCCCTGCAAAGACAGGCCGCGGCCATCGACCAGCAAATCCGCGCCCTCTTTGACGCCCATTTCAATATAGCTTTCAATCTTGGCGCGATGCGCGGCTGAGACAACCGGCCCGTAATGGGCTTGCGCGTCGGTTGAGATGCCGACATTGAGCTTGCCGACTTCCTCTTTCATGCGGCCGACAAATTCATCTGCCGTATCCTTGCCGACGGGCACGGCGACCGGCAGCGCCATGCAGCGTTCACCGGCCGAGCCATAGGCCGAGCCTGAGAAATCGGCAATCACTTGGTCCATATCGGCATCGGGCATGATGATGCCGTGATTTTTCGCCCCGCCCATCGCCTGCACGCGCTTTCCATTGGCCGTGCCGGTTTGATAAACATAATGGGCAATATCAGAAGAGCCGACAAAGCTGAGCGCTTTAATATCGTCATGCGCCAAAATCGCGTCCACCGCTTCCTTATCGCCATGCACGACATTCAGCAGTCCTTCGGGCGCACCGGCTTCGAGCATTAACTCGGCCAAACGCACCGGCACGCTGGGGTCTTTTTCAGAGGGCTTTAATATAAACGCATTGCCGCAGGCAATGGCAATGCCGAACATCCACATCGGAATCATGGCGGGGAAATTAAACGGCGTAATGCCCGCCACAATGCCAAGCGGCTGGCGCATGGCGTAAATATCAATGCCCGGCCCGGCGCCTTCGCTATATTCGCCCTTGAGGAGATGCGGAATGCCGCAGGCAAATTCAATCACTTCCAGCCCGCGCTGCACATCGCCCTTACTGTCGGCAATCACCTTGCCATGTTCGGCAGACAGCATGGCCGCCAAGTCGTCCATATTGGCTTCCAACAATTCCTTAAACTTAAACATCACCCGCGCGCGGCGCTGCGGATTGGTGGCGGCCCAATCGGGTTGCACTTTTTTCGCGGCCTCCACGGCGGCGTTAATATCATCAGCCCCGCCGAGGCAGACACTGGCCTGCACTTGGCCGGTATTTGGGTCGAAAATATCGCCGTTGCGCTTGGCCGCGCCACGCGTTACCTTTCCGCCGATTAAATGTTGAACCTCACGCATAAAAGCCCCCTAAACCCCAAGATTTGAACGAAAATCTAGCAGGTCGCGGGGCTTCCTCCAATCACAAATTATGGGTTACAACAGATAGGCGACACCGACTTGCGGCCCGTTCCTGTTTTTATTAGTGGACGAGCGGAGTCTCGTCAGCCACACGGCATCACGTCAAAACGCATTAAACCGTCATGTTTCGGGCCATATATCAGGCAAAACGGGCTTAAGCGGTGGCTTGGGCCTGTTCGATTGAGGTTTTGGTGAAAAAGCCCACACTCAAGAGCGAGGGCAGCAACAGCACCGCACCCAAGAGCGCCAGTACCAGCCCCATCATGGTGAAACTGGCAAAACGTTGCAGCATCACCATATCCGAGCTTAAAAACACGCCCGCGCCAAAGCAGAATAAGAAAGTCGATTGCACGATCGGGCGGCCCGGAATGAACAGCGCTTGGCGCAAAGATAGGCGCTGGCTTTTATGCTCATCCACCAAATGATGCTGATAGCGATGCAATATGTGAATCGTATCGTCAATCGACAGCCCCATTGTGACACTGGCGATAATCACCGTGGCAAAATCAAACGGGAAGCCCAGCGCGGCAATCGCGCCCATTGTGATGAGAATGGGCAGCGAGCAGGCAATCATGCCCGCCGCGGCGAGGCGGAAATTAAACTCAAATGTGAGAATGATGAAAATAAACACGAAAGTCAGAATAATGGTGGTGATTTGCGTGTTCAAAATGTAGCCGGATAATTGGCTGAAAAATACCGAATAGCCGGTAAAAATGGGCTGTGGCAGGCCTTGCACATCAATCAGCGCCATTTGCTTTTCAATCTTGCCGACCAGCTCCGCCAATTCGGTAGAGCTGAGATTGGGCGTATAGGCGCGCAAATGATTGCTGTCAAAAGTGAAATTAACGCTTTCGGCCAGCACATCGCGGCTTTCCGCGCTGCGCGACCATTCGGCAAACAGCATTTCCTGCGCCAATTGCTCCTCATTTTGCGGATATTTTGTGCCGTCATCAATCAGATTGCGGTGAATATCGCCCAGCGGATTGGAATAGCTTTCGGTCGACTTAACCGCCCGCAAACCGGCAATCTCACCTTCAATATCCAGCACATTGGTAAAGGGCTGATAGGTGCGGAAATAATCTTCCTCATCGGTTTGAAACACCATAGAGACCACGCCCGAGCCGCCCAACTCATTATCCACGCGGTCAAAGGCGCGATACATATCCGAGTCCGGCTTAAAGAACACATCGAGCAAATTGCTTTCCGATTTGGCTTTTAAAACCAGCGCTGTGCCGGCGCCAAGCGTCAGCGCCGCCGCCACGGCGAAAGTTGCCAGACGATTATTGCCGACCACGGACCAATCCAATTTAAGGAATCTATCGGCGGCGCGGTCGGGCAGGGATAATTTTTCTTTCGTGCCGCCACGGCGCGCCAAAGCGCCCGGAGTTGCCGCATAAAGACCCAAAAATACGCCGCCCATCATAATGCCATAGCCCAACAAAATGCCGAGAAAGCTATCAATGCCAAATTCGCGCAGCGGAATAAGCTCAGAAAAATAAAACACGCCAAAGCCGACAGCCGAGGTCGCCGAGGTGGTCAGGCAGGGCAGCCAAGTCGCCTCCAGCGTCTCGCGCAGCACATGTCCGACGCCGGTATCCTCGCGCGCCATATCAATTTCATTATCCCAATATCGAATAATATGCAGGCTATCGGCCACCACAATCACCGACAGCATGACCGGCATGGCCAGCGCGATAATCGTCAGATTATGCCCGAAGACCGACATCAGCCCCATCGCCACGGCTACCGCCGTCATGGCCGTGCCCAGCACCAAAGCAGTTTTCCAAATGCGGCCAAAAAGCGAGAATAAAAACAGCGCGACGCCAATCGCGGCAATGCTCAAAATTGTGGCCAGCTGCTCTCGGGTTTTGGCATCGAGTGTGAATTTCAAATAGCCGTCACCGGCAATCTCAGCGTCCATAGTGAGCGGGTTTTGCGTGGCAAGGGCGAGGACTTGCGCGACCACGGCGGCGCGTAAAGCCGGCACGCCGCCGGTTTCGTGCTTGACGATAAATGCGCCCAATGCGCCGTCTTCAGACAATAAGCGGCCGAGATATTCGCTTTTGTAAAATTGCGCTTTCAGCGCTGCCAAATCCGGTAATTGGCCATTATCCAGTGCGGCACGATAGGTGGTGATGACCAGCGAGCCGCCCTCATCACTCATAATCAGGCTGGCATCATAGGCCGAGACGACATCGACAACGCCGTCGATATTTTTCACCGCATCGCTAAAAGCGGCGGCGCGTTCATAGCCTTTTTCGGTGAACAGATTATCGGCTTTGAACAGCAACATGGTGCTTTCAAATTGATTGAACTCCGAGGCGAGCATGGTGCGGGCAATCTCATTAGGGTTGTCGGGCGACAGCCATTTATCATTGTCATATTGCAGGCCGCGCGCGCCATAAAGACCGGCCGCGGCAATCCCCAGCCAAAGCAGGAAGCCGACCAGGATTACTGAGACACGTTTTGACATGGACTTCCCTCCGAAGATTGAAGCCCTAGAATAGATAATCCAGACCCAAATTGAAATAACCATTACCTTCGGGCGTATCACAACCTTCGGCTTCAATTTCATCAGCGCCATTAATGTCCAGCGCCAATCCGCCCGATGTTTCGCGCGGTTTAGCCCCTAGCTGTAGCAAAACTGCCTCTCTTTTCTTGTTATTGTTTATTTTCTGCGGCTTCGCGCAGCATTTCAAGCTGCAACCATTCTTCTTCTGCGGCCGCCAAAGCGGCTTTCGCTGTTTCCATCATTGCAGCATTGGTCTCGAATTTCTTTGGGTCTTTGGTAAATAATTCAGCATCGGCCAGCACGGTTTCGGCTTGGGCAATCTCGCGCTCCAGCGCGGTGATTTCATCGGGCAATTTCTCCAGCCGATAACGATGCTTGTAACTGAGCTTGCTCGTTCCGGCGGTCGGCTTTTCTTTGGGGGGGTTGGGCGCAGAGGCCGCAAGTTTGTCAGGCGCCGCATCGCCAGCCAGTTTGGGCACGCCGGTTTTTTGCTGTGCCTTCATATCGGAATAGCCACCGGCATATTCAATCCATCGGCCGTCGCCCTCCGCTTGAAACACCGCCGTTACCGTGCGGTCGAGAAAGTCGCGGTCATGGCTGACCAAAATCACCGTGCCCTTATAGGCGGCAATCATTTCCTGCAAGAGGTCGAGCGTCTCAAGGTCCAAATCATTGGTCGGCTCATCCATCACCAATAAATTACTGGGCTGGCGCAGGCCGCGGGCCAAAAACAGCCGCGCCTGCTCGCCGCCTGAGAGGACATTAACCGGCGTCCGCATTTGCGACGGGTGAAACAAAAAGTTTTTCATATAACCGATGACATGCATGGTGGCCTCGCCAATCGACACCAATTCGCCCGCCCCATCGGTCAGCGCATCCTTAATGTTCCAGTCTTTCTTAATGCCCTTGCGTTGCTGGTCGAGAATGAGCGGCGTCAGATTTTTGCCCAGCCGCACATTGCCGCTATCGGGCTCTAATTTGCCCAATAGCATATTCAGCAGGGTCGTCTTGCCCGCGCCATTCGGGCCGATAAGCCCGATGCGACTGCCGCGTTTAATTTGCGTCGAAAATTGCTGCACCAGCAGCTTATCGCCATAGGCCTTGCTGATTTTATCGGCCTTCACCACCAGCTTGCCGGAGCGGTCACCGGCATGAAGCGCGGCCTCTACATCGCCTTGCGGGCCGCGATAATCGCGCCTTTGTTGGCGCAGGCTATGCAAATCGCCCAATCTTTTGACATTGCGCTTTCGGCGTCCGCTCACCCCATAGCGCAGCCAATCCTCTTCGCGCGCAATTTTGCGGTCGAGCTTGTGTTGGGCCTCGGCTTCGCGGTCCAATTCGGCATCGCGCCAATCCTCAAAATGGCCGAAATGCTTCCGCATCAGCTTGGTGCCGCCACGGTCAAGCCAGACGGTTTGATTGGCCATATTGCTCAAAAAGCGGCGGTCATGGCTGACCAAAATCAAGGCCGAATTAATCTGCCGCAGCGCGCCCTCAAGCCATTCAATGGCCGGCAGGTCGAGATGATTGGTCGGCTCGTCAAGCAGCAGCACTTCCGGACTTCCCGCCATGGCTTTGGCCAGCGCGACACGGCGACGCTCGCCACCCGACATGGGGGCAATATCCGCCGCCGCCTCAATATGCAAATCCGCCATAAGCTGATAAGCGCGTTGGCGGTCTTCATTATTCATCAGCCCTTGCAGGATAAAATCCTCAGCCTTTTGATAACCGGCAAAGCTTGGATCTTGCGCCAAATATTCGACATGAATGCCGGGCTGCACAAAACGCTCGCCATCATCCGGCTCGACCAATCCGGCGAGAATTTTCAGCAACGTCGATTTGCCCGAGCCATTGCGCCCTACCAAACAAATGCGGTCGTCGCGCCCGACCGAGAGCGAAGCCCCAGCCAAAAGCGGCGTCACACCATGCGTCAGGTGAATATCATCAACATATAAAATGGGCGGGCTGGCCGACATTTAAGCTCCATTAAGCGCGAGGGGTCTTTATCGCCGAAGCAGGGGCGCGCCGCAAGTCGCCCTATTTATGGATTTGCATAAATTGATGAATGAGCGAGACCAGCACTTGCGGCACATCTTCTTGAATAAAATGGCCGGCATTTTCAAAAGTCACAATCGGCGCATCGGGCCATATGGCTTTAAAATCGGCCATCGCGTTTTCCGGCCAAATGGCTCGGTCTTGCAAGCCTTGCGCCATCATGGCGGGCTTGGCCTGCAATTTTTCCAAATTGCCAGTTTTCAATCCCTCGACAACAAACGGTACGAAGCGGCCATAATGCACATCCAGCGGAAACTCTATGCCGCCAATGCAAGAATCGCGGTCGGGAAACTGGCCTTCATAAGCATTCAGCCAATTGCGGTCCACCGCCGCCATATTCTCAAAGCCCAGCAATTTCATAATCGACAAAACCGTCGTGCCCAATTCGCCCAGCACACCGCGCAGCGTGTCGGCTTCTTCATGCTTGGCAATCCATTCAAACCACGGCGTCCGCTCAGGCCGCGGCGTCGCGCCGCCATAGCCGGTCACCGTGTTCATCATCACAATGCGCTTTACCTTATCGGGGTTGCGAATGGCGAAAGCCGAGCCCATCGGCCCGCCCCAATCCTGCATCACCAAAGTGATATCGCTCAGACCCAAATCATCGACAAAGGCGGTGAGATTCTCGACATGGGTTTGCAGCGTATAGACGCGGTCTTGCGGTGTTTCGCTTTTGCCAAAACCCATATGGTCGGGCACGATAACGCGGTAATGCGCCGACAAAGCGGGTATCATATGGCGGTAAAGATAGCCCCAAGTCGGCTCGCCATGCAGACATAAAATCGTCTCGCCCTTGCCGTCTTGCGGCCCCTCATCAACATAATGTTGCTTGAAACCGGACACCTTTGAAAAATGCGGCTTAAACGGCCAGGTGCCGTTAAATGTTTCATCGGCTTCAATCATCACATGCCCCCCTTTTCGGCATCTCTAATCGCGCAAATCAATCGCCGGATTGCGGTCAAAGAAATTGCGCGGCTTCAGCACAATCTCATCAACCTTTGACGGCATGACCGGCCAATCCTCGGCCATCGGCACATGGTGAAAACCCATAGTTGCCCAGCCGACAATATCGGTATTTTCAATGCCCTCATTATCGGCAATATATTCCGGCAGGCCGAGCCATGGAGCCGATTGATTGGTGCCCAAGCCGGTGGCGAAAATCTCATCGCGCTTAAACCGCGTCACCCAGAGATTTTTCTGCACAAAATAAGCCCGCTTAAAAACCTCATCCATCTGGGTCACCAGCGGCTTCACATTCGGAATCATCAACTGATAGCCGGTGTCATAGCCCATAGCGTTTTGGCGCGCCTCATTGGCAAATAACAGCACGGCAGGGCGCGCGGCGCGCATATCGGTTTGCGCTTGTTTTTCAGAGGCAATGCGTTGCGGCACAACTTGCCATAAGCCCCGACGCGGCGCATTGGCAGGCGGCTTGGCGGCGCGCAACATATGCCGCTCAAAATTATTATCCTGCCCGTCGACATCCATATCAATGCGATAGCTGAAATAATGGTCGTGATTAACGCCCAAGCGATGCGGCGCAATCAGCGTGCCGGTAGCGGTTTCCTCAGCCGCGCGCGGGTCGGATAAATCGGCCGACATAACGGCTCTGGTGGCATCAAGACCGGTTGAGATGAGGCGGATACGCAAACGCCCATCCAGCCCAAATACATAATCTTGATAATAATCATAATTGCCAATGGTCGCGACCATGCGCACCACTAATTCTGTGGCGCGGCGCGATTGATGGGTTTCCAGCCCGGGCACAATGGCGAGCAATGGCTCCTCATGACGCCAAATCGGATGACCCGGGTCATGCTCGAAAATGCAAATGCGGTTTTCAGACTGCATGGGCGTGCCATCGGGCAGGTGGAGATCCACATTCAAATATTGCGCGTGAGACGGGCAATCGGCTTTTTGCAATTCCGTGGCCAAATTGCCGAAGCCATATTCACCCATATCGAAATAGGCGCGATAAAACCAATTCGGGTCATTATCATGATAGGGCACAAACATTTCCGACATGGCAATCTCATAAGCGACCGAGCGGAAACCGGTTTTCGTTTGATGGCCAATGCGGTTAATCACCGTGCCTTGGCGCGGGTCAAAACGCAGGCGGAACTGCCAGCCCTGCCAATCAATGCGGCTGCCGGCAATGGTGTAATTCACGCCCTCAGGGCGCGATTGCGCCACATGTTTCACCTTGCGTGTGCCGCGGTTAAATTCACCGGTCGGCAAATTATGCGGCGGCGCATCATTCAGGCGCGTGTCTTTAATCTCAATAATCTCGTCTGTGGTGATATTGTATAAAATGCCGAGACCCTCAATCGGGCGCGCGTAAAGATTGGTGCTGGGCAAAATGCCAAGCGCGCCGTCACCGGCAATATTAAAGCAATCCAAGCGCACAAGACGCTCTTGCGCCGGGTCGGCTTGGTCAGTGAAAAAGCGGCCAATCGTGCGCGGCAGACAAATGCCCTGCCCCGCTTCGACACCGCGCGCCGCCATAGCGGCCAGCACATCAGCATGTTCTGACAATTTGACGACAATCGGTTCCAACTCTCCCGTGCCTGACAGCATGGGCTGACCACCATCCATCGGCGCGTCTGAGACAATGCGATTGCCGGTAAGGTCGAGGCGCGCCAGACGCGGTGCACCGCCGACAATAAATGTCACCTCGGCGTCGCGTTGGGCGGGCTGGCCTTCTTGCCAAGCCAGGGCCACCGCCTTTTCAGGCTGGCGCAGGCTGATGCGGGTAAACAGCACATCATCGCCATGCACGGTTTTCAACAGAGCCGCAGCTTGCGCATATTCCCGTGGCTGCAAGCCATCCCATGGCGAGACGGTCACCTGCCCTTGCACCTCAGATTGCGTGGTCACAATGGATTGATTGAGCAGCCAAACCAAGCCGATGATAAATGCCAGCGTGACCGGCAAAGCCAAATTCTTCAACATACGCATAACGCCTCCCTATTTGCCGACAATCTAAGCAAGCGCTCGCCATGAGAGCAAGGGGTGATTATGCGATATCGAGACCATCCAATCGGTCTTGCGCGCGCCAGTCGGCCAACAGGTCAAAAAACGCCACCGGCCCCTCGCCATAGGCTTGGTCTTGTTGGCGGCGCGTTAAATGCCCCTCATTATTATAATAGCCCGGCGTGCATGCTGCCTGAAAACTCTCAGTCTGGCGCGCCTTCTCGACAATCTCATCAACCCATGCCGCTTCGGCGTCAGATGAAGCCTCGGCGCGTGTCTTGCCGCGCTGCTTCAACGCGCCCACAATATAGGCGACATGGCGGGCTTGCTCGTCCAACGCATAAGTGAAATTGGCACTAAAGCCGCCCTGTATTGGCCCAAAGAAATAAGCATTGGGGAAGCCGCGCGCATGCATGCCGTGATAGCTGGCCATGCCGCCGGACCATTTATCCGAAATGGCGAGGCCGTCCACGCCGGTGACTTGATATCCGGCGCGGCGGGCATAATCCGTGCCGACTTCAAATCCGGTGGCGAAGACAATGCAATCAACCTCATGGGCGACGCCGTCAAACATCACGGCGTTTTCAGTCACCCGCTCCACACCGCGGCCATCCGTATCAACCAGCTGCACATTGGGGCGGTTAAACGTGGCCAGATAATCATCATGGAAACAAGGCCGCTTGCAGAACAGCCGATAATAGGGTTTCAGCGCATCGGCTGTCGCATCATCCTCAACCACATTATCAACGCGGTCGCGAATGCTTTGCATTTTGTGATAATCGGCAATTTCCATCGCCTCCGACACATTCATGAAAGTCATGGCCTTATCGGTCAGATATTGTTTCATGCCTTTGCGATACAGCGCCGGGTTCACCAGTCCGGTGACCGCCCATAAAGCGATGCGCGCCCGCGATGGGGCAAGTGCACTTAACCCGCCGACCAAGAGTTTAAACGCATCGGTCCAGCCATCAGACACCAAATCCTCGCGCACCGGTTTACCGGCCAATAATTTCTCAAAATTGCGGCGACGCGCATCATGCCAACCGGCATTTTGGCCGTGCAGCCAATCGGCATCCGTCGCGCCGTTTTTGCGCACTTCAACCGATGAGGGCGTGCGCTGAAAAACATAAAGTTGCTCGGCTGACGCGCCAATATGCGGCACGCATTGAATGGCGGTCGCGCCGGTGCCGATAATGGCGACTTTTTTATCGGCCAAGCCGGTCAGCCCGCCGCTGGACGTACCGCCCGTATAGTCATAATCCCACCGGCTGGTATGAAACGTGTGGCCCTTAAAATCGCCAATGCCCTCAATGGCCGGCAATTTGGGGCGATTGAGCGGGCCATTGGCATGCACGATAAAGCGTGCGGCCAAACGGTCGCCCATAGCGGTGGTGACTTGCCAGCGACAGGCCGCTTCATCCCATTGGGTCGCGGTGACTTCGGTTTGAAACAAGGCCTTGTCTTGCAGCTCAAATGTTTCGGCAATTTGGCGGCAATAGGCCAGCGTCTCCGACGCATTGGTATATTTTTGCTGCGGCACAAAACCGGTTTCTTCCAAAAGCGGGAAATAAATATAAGATTCAATATCGCAAGAGGCGCCCGGATAGCGGTTCCAATACCAAGTGCCGCCAAAGTCGCCGCCCTTTTCCAAGATAATGACATCATCAATGCCCTGCTGCTTCAGCCGCACGGCGGCCAACATGCCGCCGAAACCACCGCCGATAATCACAACATCGACATCGCGTTTTTCGGGCGCGCGCTGCACCACCTCATCAATATAGGGGTCATCTACAAAATAGGCGAAGTCGCCGGTCACTTCTTTATATTGTGCATTACCATCGGTGCGCACGCGCTTATCGCGCTCGGTGCGATATTTGGCCCGCACTGCTTCCAAGTCAATTTTTTGCGTTTCTGCCGCTTGCATAATAACGCCTCTCCCTAACGGTTTTATTCTGTGTCTTCGATATTTAATTTGTCGAACAGATCATTAATCTCATCATCTGATAGGTCATAAATGCTGACCCGCCCCTCTAATATGGGGCGTCCGGCCATTTTGCGCAAACGCCGCAATTCCGGTTCTCTTTGCGCGCGCAGCCCGAAAGTCGGATTGCCGAAACGGTCAATCGTGCTTTCATTAAAACGCTCCAGCATCGCGCCGCCGCCCATCACATCGCCAATTTGCGCCTGCACCGGCATGGCCAGTGAAGCGAGAAGTGGGAGGGCCAGTGAGTAAGCCATTATTGTTTTTACCTGCGTCATGGGGATAGATTAAACCAGACCGCGCGGCGCATGCAAGATGTTGCAGCCAGCCATTTCAGCCAGCCATTTCGGCCAGTCATTTCGGCCAGTCATTTCAGCCAGTCAGTGCACCCCAACAAAAAACCTCCCGCTTGCGCTAGAAGCATTTGGCAACTTGTTGCCTTAATGCGCTTTGCGCCAGCGAGCCGCCATAGGCGGCGAGTCGGGCGGGTCGGATTCCCCAACAAAAAACCTCCCGCTTGCGCGGGAGGTTTTTGGTTGCGGGGGTAGGATTTGAACCTACGACCTTCAGGTTATGAGCCTGACGAGCTACCGGGCTGCTCCACCCCGCGGTAAAAGGACTTAAATTGCAAAGCAATTTTTAGTCCGCCGTCCGCCCTACCCAAGGGGGCGGTAAAAGCACTTAGCAAATTGTGGCTGAGTGCGCCGTCCGCCCCGAGCGGGGCTTTGAGTGGGCGTGTTGTAACACACTGGATTGATTTGCATAGAGCGAAAGCGCAAAAAAGGGGAGCGAAAGCGCAAAAAAAGAGCCAATGCGAAAGAAAACGCCCGGCCGTAAAAAAAGAAAACGCCCCGCTGTAAAAAATGTCTCGGTCGGGTTGTTTTTCGGTTTGCACTTATCGGCGGGGTTGCTAGGTTTGCGGCTGATGAAATCAATCGGCGAGACAGTATGACAGAGGGTTATTTGGGCGCGCAATTTTCGCCGCAACAGCTGCGCCTCGCACAGGCTGAGCCGATTGGCATGGGCAATCGGCGGCGCGTTTTTGAGCACCCCGAGCGGCCCGATTTATGCATTAAGATAGCGCGTAGCGACCATATTCGTTCACAAATGGATGCGCGGGGCCTTGTCTATCGGCTGATGCCGACGCGCTGGCGCGATGATAATTGGCTCGAGGCGCGGGCCTATCGCCAAAACGTGCTGCAAACCACTGACCCCTTTATATGGCAACATTTGCCACGGCTTTATGGCTGGCAGGATACGGATATCGGGCCGGGGCTGGTCTTTGATTATTACCGCGATGCGTCGGGGGGGCCGGCACCGACTTTGCGCCAGACCATCATTGAGCAGGGGCTGACGCTCGAGATTCGCGCCGCATTGGATAAGTTAAACAGCTATATTCGCCGCGCTGATATCTGGATGCGGCATCCGAATACGGAAAATACGGTGATGGGGCCGGACGGGCGGTTGAAGCTGATTGATTGCCTTGGCACTTATAATATGCAGGGGCTGCGATTTGTGCCCGCCATACGCCGCCGCCGTCAGGCGCGCAATATTGACTATCTCGAGCGACAGGTCGCCCATTTAATCAATCGATAATTTGGGGGGAAGAAATCGTGAAGAAGAGGACAGAATAGTTTCTCTAGAGAACTAATCTCATATTCCACAGCCTTTATTTAGCTGCGTCATATTCATATTCATCTCATATTCCGCAGACCTGGCAACGACCTACTCTCCCACACCTTAAGATGCAGTACCATCGGCGCTGAAGCGTTTAACTTCCGAGTTCGGGATGGGATCGGGTTTAGGCGCTTCGCCACAGTCACCAAGTCGGCGCAATATGAAATGAATAATTGATCTTAACTGATTGGCTCGTCGAAACGAGCCGATATTTTGTTGGCGCATAAGGGAAATGAGAACGATCAAGTCGATCGAACAATTAGTACCGGTAAGCTACACGCATTGCTGCGCTTCCACACCCGGCCTATCAACGTGGTGGTCTTCCACGGTTCTCAAGGGAATTCTGGTTTCGAGGGAGGCTTCCCGCTTAGATGCTTTCAGCGGTTATCCCGTCCATACTTAGCTACGCTGCAATGCCACTGGCGTGACAACAGCTCCACCAGAGGTATGTCCACCCCGGTCCTCTCGTACTAGGGGCAGCTCCTCTCAAAATTCCTACACCTACGGCAGATAGGGACCAAACTGTCTCACGACGTTCTAAACCCAGCTCACGTACCGCTTTAATTGGCGAACAGCCAAACCCTTGGG
>VMHT01208616.1_pt1 | contig 35989 bp, 44 predicted proteins | sample 4693611 | NCBI WGS metagenome assembly VMHT01 (sample SAMN12280063, study PRJNA550983) | marine metagenome | isolation source: seawater sampled from same location over 5 years 0.02-0.2 micron viral filtrate | place: USA: collected off the coast of southern California halfway between the port... ...
ATAGCTGAGTTAGATTGTATAAGTTTTATATCTTCTCTTAGTCTAGTCCAGTTACAATAGTTATCATCTATGTGTGGATCTCCCATCCATAGTATACCTATAGGCCCATCAATATTTACTTTAATATCAATCCAATCTTGAGCGTCTTTTGCTTTAGCTCTTCTTTCGTATCTATCTGTTACAGTCTGTACTAATTCTTCTATGTCCATCTCTTCATTAGGAAGATCTGGTATTTCAAAATCAGGTTGTAAGTTTTTAGCCTTATGTAATCTTTGCATATAGGTTGCGTATTTTAATCCTAAAGATTCAGCAGCTTCGTATCTGTTGTTGAAACTTTCATCAGCAGTAAGAACTTCTAACAATTCTTCTTCTGGTACAGGTGGCATAGGCATTAGTTTTTACCACACTTACATTTGTTTAATCGTCTCATCTCTTGTATTGAATCTATACACCCTACAATGAAATGCATATACGCATCAATAGTCATAGGTTTCCAAACAGTTTTATTATTAACACATATCCTTAACTTGTCTGCATAGGGTATAACATAAACTTGTTGTTCACCTTCTGTTACATCTTCTAAAAAAGTTTCTTGCTTAATCATATTAGCTCCTATTGTTTTTCTAGCTCTGTTTTAATTGTAGCTACTTCATCTTTTAACATATCAATCATCATGTCTTGACGTGCATCATCTGGTAAAGAACCCATCTCTCCTCTAGGCCATTTAATTCTAAACTCAGAGTTAAGAATAATATCTTTGTCTTGTAGTTCTAACTCATGCTCTAAAAAATTTAATCGTTCTGTTACACCAAAGTAACCATAAACAAGTATCATTGCACCACCAACTAAACTTACTAAGTTTCTTAATGGTATAGATATTACACTTGAGTCTGATACCTTCACGATTTTCTCCTCATCATAGCACGTTGACCAAACCAGAAAGAAATTATACTAGCCATAATACCGGCATCGTATTCTGTGTAGATCAAATCAATACTCTTGTGTAACTCTATACCATTTTGGTATGATTGCACAATAGCAACAGTCTTTGCACCTAAGTAACAAAATAAAAATAAATATGTAATGACTGGTCTACAGGTACTAGCAAAAGTTGTAACCCATTTAGCAGAGTGAGTAGCTAGTGTTGAATCATGCTTGTATAATCCTTCAGCTTCTTTTCCATCAGCTTCAGCATGAGCAACAGACACTTTATATTTAGCTTGAGCTTCTAATAATGCCAGTTGTTGTTTGTGTTCTTGTTTCTTTTCAAAAAATCCTAGCACACTTGGCAGGGTACTGGATGTAAAGCCCAAAACTGAGCCGAGTAATGCGATCATCAGAAAAAATTCTCCTATAAATAAGCACCAGTACAGTTAAAATTTTGTTTGAATAGTAGAAGATACAGAATTAAAACATTAACTGTATGAGCTTCTGTGTTTGTTTAAATACTACTAATCTATTTTGTCTGTAGTTTCTATCTTAATTGATATGTTTTTCCCTGTTGGTACATTTGTGCTCACATTTATGTGTGATGATGCACAACCAACAAAGGCAAACGTACAAATAAATACTACTGCTAATGATTTTTTCATTAGTTACCTCCAAAATATGTGGATAAAAAATTTGTTAGACCAGCTGATAGACCGCCAGCTGCAAAAATTATTCCAAAGAGTAGTCCTCTACCTCTTGCAACCTGTGCTTCCATTACTAAAAGTCTGTCATTAAGATCTTCCACCTGGTCAGACAATCTATTTACTGCTTCAAGAAGTTTGCCCTGTTCTAATGGAGTAAGACCAGACATTTATTATTCTTCTTCTTCTAGTCTGGGATCTACCCAACCAACAACAGCTGTCCATGTGCTATCAGCATATGTATATTTCCAACCAAAATAATCTTCTGGAGTTTCAACACCAGTATGTAAAGTTGCGTTACCACTATTTACATCAGAGATTATTAAAGTAGGATTACCATCGCTGTCACTAACAGTTGTCTGGTCAGATGCTATATCAATAACATCTGAATCTTCAAACAAATAAATTGAAGTATTCAATCTATCAGCTTGGCCCTCAGTGTTAGTATTCCATGTTATAGTCTGCGCCATGATTATCTCCTTATGACTTGATTAATAAACTTGCACTTGATAAAGCAGTGCCACCTACTACTGAGATAGTGTCTGCTGTAGTTTGTAAAGCACCTGTTGAGTTATTTACAAAATATTGTGTGCCTGTTGTTAAAGATGATTGATTGCTGTCAACTTGTGAAACAATTTTAACTTTAACATCTTCATTATCAGTTACAGTCTGTTGAGCAAAACCAATAAAATTGCCTGCATTTATATTTGTAGCAAAATTATTAAATGCAGGAGCATAAGTTAAGCCTATCACTTGAGGTGAATTGTTTGTGTAACCAACTATTGCATTATGACTAGTAACTCCAGTGTTTGCAATATACATAGAATACCAATCAACACTAGAATTAACTGTAACAGGTGTTTCCCAAGTAAGAGTACCTGAAGAATTATTTCCAACAACAATTTTTAAATCGTTATTTGAATTATTTTGATAACTGATAATATATTGTTTTGTCAAAGGAATATAAGCTGTAAATTGATTACCATGAATACTTGTTCCTGTATCAGCTACAACAGTTGAACCTGCGGTTATTGTCGTTCCAGAATAAGATAATACAGCAGTTTTTAAATCAATATTAGAACCATTAAACCATACAGCTATTGTTCCTTTTCCATCTGCTTCACCTTCTACAACATTACATTCACCACTACCTGAATTTGTACTATCTAAAACTACAGGAGTTCCAAAAGTAGGAGCAGAGCTGGTAGAAGTAAAAGCAATAACTGTTGGATAATTATTATTGTTGTAATCTATATAAGCAATAGTTCCTCTTTCATTTGTATTATCCCAAACTACATTACCTCTTATAATTTTGCTTGAGTAACTACCAAAGACTGCTGTGGCATAAGATTGATTTAGAGATGTTCCTGCACTAGCTTGATAATATCTTGAAACAACAGAATAGGGTTTTCCTGTAATTGCATAAACAGCATCATTTACTGAATCATAAGCCATTGAATGAAAATCAGTGTAAGTACTTTGAGTACCAAAACTGCTATCATTACCATAACTTAATGTTGTACCTGAATAAGTTGTCATCATAAAAGTTGTTCTACTTAAAGAGTTTCTTTGACACATTAAACCAAAACCACCTGCACCACTATTGTAAGTAGGATAATAAACTACGCCTATTGAATCACTGTTCATTGATACTGAAGCTAAAACAAGAGGTGTTCCCCATGTTATAACACCTGTTGTACTATCTGCTGTGCCTAAAACCATACAATTATAAGCGCTTGAATTTTGATAACCAAAACAAATCGTTCCATTACCATCGCTTGTTATATCTCCATTACCTGAACCACTCATATATGGAGAAGGTAGATTAGATGTAGATGATATTAATTCAGATTGAGCCCCACCTGTAGAAACTACTTTAGAAAAATCACCATCTGTTCTAAGGATTACAGCATCACCTTTAGTAATAGAACCATTAGCCATACCAACTAATTCTGTTGGTGACTCAGATAATTCTAGGTCTGTTCCGCTTCTTGCCACTCCTACAAAATTTGACTGTGAACCATTTACTACTGTTGATGATGTTGTGTTATAATATAAAACAAAGCCTGTTGCTTTTGTATTAGAGAGCGGTGTTGCGCTAACAACAATGCCACTTTTTGTATCAGGATTGTAAAGCGAAGCATTGTGCAATACTCTTTCTGCTGTTTGATTACCTAATGTTGTAGCTGATGCTGTAAAAGATGGTGTTGTGCCACTTATTGTAACAAAACCAATCTCGCCATAATAACCAGAAGTGTTTTTCATATAAACTAAAACAGTTTTATTTTGTTCAGTATCATAATAAGGAGCAAGCCATCTCATATATTGACTGCTAATTTGTGTTGTTGTACCTGAAGTAAAAGTGTCACCTGAAGCTGTTAAAACATTTGCTCTTAACACATTGCCTGCTTGGGCTTTAAATAATATCCATTTATCATTATCAGGGTCATAAGATAATGCTTTACTACCATCTTGTTCTGTTCCTTCGTCTGTAATAGCATAATGCGTAGATGGTACTGTTATATTTGCACCTGAAATTGTAGCTTGATAAATTCTACCTTCGTCACCGTATAAATGGTCTGTCATTATTACTTGTTTGTTTGTATCAGGGTCGTATTCGTTCCATATAACTTTATTATTGCCTGTATAACCCATAGTAATCGTTGCTGAATTTCCTGTAGTTAATGTAGTACCACTATTTGTTATTAAATATGCAATAATTGAAGTTGAAGAATTTTCTGCAAAAGTATAAACAAATTTATTAGCATTAGGATTGTAAGCAATAGTACCGCCTGTAAAATGAGAAGTACCTGTATTTGGTTGTATTGCTGAACCTAAAGTAATACTATTTGTGCCTGAATAAGAACCTGCTTTTATATAATTTGTATCGTTTGAATCAAGAAAATAAGATGCAACAAAAATACCATTACCATAAGCTAATTTTTGTCCTGAATGATTAGTAGGAGAAGAACTTGCTGAATTTACCACAACAGGTGTTCCCCAAGTAATTGCATTATTTGATTCTGAACCTATTGCTATTGTTGGATAATGATTTGAGTTTGCATAAAGTACACCAATTTTGTCATTAGTTGTATCATAAGCAACACTTATGTCTCTTTCATAATTATTAACATCAGCAATTTCATAACCACTAGAAGATGAAATATCTGAATTAGTAGTTACAGTTGTCGTAGTACGTTCTTTTATGAGACCTGCATCAGTAACATACATATCCTTACCTGCGGTCATACCTGTTTGATTTTTGTTTAAAGAACCTGGGCGTGTTACCTTTACATCCTGTCCATTGCTTTTAGTTTCAGCTGCAATACCAAAGTAATTGTCTGATGTAAGGTTACTAACAGGAGTAGTTTGTTGTGAACTTTCTAAATAAACAATGTTATCAATTTTTCCTGTTTTTAATCCTGAACCAAAGACAGCTTGTGTTTTACTAACATTGGTAGTAACACCTGCATATCTATAATCATAAGCACCACCTCCACCTGTAGCATCATCATTAAATGATGCAGGAGTACCATTAGTAACACTTGTACCTGATACAGTAATAACACCATACACACCTTTATCTGCAAGAGATGGGCTAGAGCTTTGCGTTGATCTAGCAAAGATAATTTTACCATTAGCTATTGGTTCTTGACCAGATTGGTCGTCACCACCACCTGCTGTTCCACTATAACAAATAATATTTGATATTTGTGATGGTGAACCCCATGTCATAGTAGTATTACTTAATGTTCCTGCATGAGAAAATATATTAAAAGAACTATTTAAATACGTTAAAACAATTTCACCTGTATTGGCGACAGCTATACAAGCATTACCTCCATTATTTGAATAAGTTGAATTTGCTGCTTGATTTGAAAGTTCCTGTGTTGAACCAAAACTTATACTGTTTCCTGATACCGTTCCAACAGTTGTATAATATTTATAATTATTATTATCAGCATAAAGATAAATTACTCTGTTTTCTGTTGATGAATAAGCCACTTTAACAGAACCATCATTTATATAAGAACCATAAATAGGAACACTTATTCGGCTTCCTGCTGTTAAAGTAGTACCACTTAAATTAACAACAATAGTAATTGCATTAGATGAAGCATGACAATAAGACACAACTATCTTTTGTGCAGTTGTATCGTAAGCAAGATTTTGATTTGAAGTGCCATGCTGATAAGTGCCTGAAGAATCTAAAACAGTTGGTGTTCCTAATGTAACTGTTGCACTACTGCCTGAACCATTAAATGTAGCAACTACGCCTGTTAAATAATTACTATTATTCATTGATATGATTACATACTTATCTTGATTTGGTTCGTATATTATACCTGCTGGTCTAAGATAATTAAAATCTACACTAGCTGTTGTACCTTTAGTAATAGTTGTAAAATCACTTGATGATATTGTATTTGGTGTTACATAAATATTAGTATCTGAAGTATCTATTCTATAAATATTTACAAATTCATTTTCTTTTCCATAAGCCTCTTCGTGATATTCAGCATCAGATAAAGTAGTTGAATTTTCTGTACCTAAACCTGCCGAAATAGTTGTTGAAGTTTCAGCAACTTGTGTAACTGTATTATCAGCGTTTAAGATTAATGGCTTGCCTGCGGTGATACTACCACTTGCTGTGTAGTTTCTATCATGTCCTCCGCCACCAGATTCTATTCCTGTTAACGCTGAACCATCTATAGCTGGCAACGCACCAGTTAGCTGAGCAGAACCAATAGTTTTGTTTGTTAATGTTTGTGTTGCAGTTGTACCTACTAATTCCTGATCCCCTCCAGCTGGTAAGGTTAATTCATTACTTACATTTGCTGAATGTGGTTGAGGTTGTATTGTTTGTGCATGAGCATTAGAGCTTTCACAATATAAATTAATTTTAGCAATAGATCCTGTGCCTGTTCTAACATCTACTAAGCCATCTGATATTGTAACACCACCAGAAGATCCATTACCATCAAGGTTAACTTTGCCAGAACCATTAGGTAAAAGATTAATATTACCATTTGATAAAGACACAATGCTTTGACCGTTAACATCTAAACTACCACCTAGCTGTGGTGTAGTATCATTTAAAACACTTGCTAATCCAGAACCTTGAGGTCCAGTTGCTCCAGTTTCACCTTGTATACCTTGTATACCTTGTATTCCTTGAGGTCCAGTACTGCCTGTTTGCCCTGTATTACCAGTATTTCCTTGTGGGCCTGTGCTACCAGTTGTTCCTTGAGGTCCTGTATCACCTTGTAGACCAGTAGGTCCTATGCTACCAGTTGCACCAGTATCACCTTTTAAATTTTGAGATGTAAAAGTATGTGTACTATTATCAGAAAAAGTAAAGTTAAGCGTAATTGTATTGTTAGCATTATTGACAGCAGAAAAATTTGTTACAGTTAATCCAGATGTACCAGCTGGTCCTGTTGGTCCTGTTGGTCCAGCTGGACCTTGAGCGCCGGCACTACCTGTTGATCCAGCTACGCCAGCACTTCCAGTAGCTCCAGTTGGACCAGATAAATCAGGAGTTGTAATACTATATGTAGCACCGCCAACAGCAGTAAAAATAATATCTAATGTACCATCACCATTATCTGTTTTACTAACACCAGTAAATCCAGTAGTTACACCACTACCATCTAGGTCAGCAGTTCCAATAGAACCATCTGTTACCATTCTACCGTGTACTGTAGTAATAGCCATTAGTCATCTCCTTTAGGGTGTAGGTCTTTTATTTGTTTTATAGTTTTTTTCCATTTATCTATGTCGTGATATATCATATCTAATTGTTCTGCTATTTGTGGGTACTTTAATATTCTTTCTTCTTGATAGTTTAAGTTTCTTCTTCTAACTCTTTGTTCTAATATACCTTTGTCGTTTCTAGCAATATATATTTCATATCCACTACTAACAGTACCTACAAATGGAATTATTAATTCATAACTATTATCATGTTTAACCTTGCCCATTTGTAATCCATACTCATTATCACCTAGTACTTGCACATAATAACCATCACCAGGTTTATCTAAGTTAGATTGTTGTTTTTCTTTTTGTATTTGTGCTTGTTCTTTTTGTATTTTAAATTGCTCTTCAGCTTTAAGCATATCTTCTTTTATTCTATTGTTTCTTTCTTCTATTTGTTGTGCTGTAAATTTTGGCATTATCTTAATCCCCACCCTATAATATTAGCTTTAGTTAAATTTGCAGCTACAGCTTGACCAAAACCAGCACCTCCATATTTTACATATAATCTAAAAAGTATCGGACTTACTGTTTTGCCAGATGCACTAATTTGATATGGCAATCCTCCACTTAAATGAAAGTTAGAAACATAATAATCTTCTCCTGTTTCAAGAATAAGATATTCTGTACCTGCTCCGTTACCTAAAATATCTGTGCAAGTTGCGGCAGTAAGTTTAACAGTCATTCCATTAGCGGTGTTATCAAAATATATATTTGAAATAGCTAAAGGAGCATGACCTTCTTCAGTTGATCCTGTGTTATCTGGCGCAGGAACAACACAAGATAACTTTAATTGATAGCTATTGCTTGTAGTTGATGAGCTTGTTGTTTCAACAACATTTACTTTATTAACATCACCTCTAATTTTGTTAGCTTGCAAAGAATCAATAACAGCATCGCGAATATTAGTAACACCATTTACAACTTCAAATGGTTTTTGTGTAGAACCAACATTAAGACGATCTGCTATCCAAAATGTATCAGCGTTTATAACAAATTGTGAAGAAGATCCACCTACTTCATTAGATGTAGAATTAAGACCAAACCCAGCTATATAACCATTATGAGATGAAATTTTTATTCCATACTTTCCGTTTAAACCATTAACTGATTCTACTGTTGATGTAATAGTAGTTGTGTTGTTTCCAACAGTAGTTGATAAAGATGATACTTGAGCAGCCGCAGTAGCAGCATTACTTTCTGCTGTTGCTGCAGTTGTTGTTACAGCGTTTAACTGTGAAATAGTTGCTAAAACGCTAGTACCAGTACCGCTAGTAACAATAGATTCTAAGCTATTTAATTGTGTAGCATGAGATGATACAGTACCGTTTAGTGTATTAACAGTAGCGTTTAATGAATTGTGTTGATTTAATGTAGCTAATCTTGCAGTTGATCCATCTGCTTCAAACACTTGTGATTCAAGATTAGTAATTCTATTAAGGTCTAATGTTATACTGCCAGAGCCTTGTACTTGTAATACTTCTAAAGCAGATACTCTTTGACCTAATGATGTAGATGCAGAACCATTGACTGTATTATCTAAACCAGATGTTAATGTTTCTAATGCTGTAATTTTTGTGCCTTGGTCTGTAATTACATTAACACCACTTTGTGTAATAATGTTTTCTAAAACTAATGTTCTTCCTTCAACACTTGTTATATTTGCTATTTGATTTTGTAAAGAAGTTGATAGTTGTGATGTATCAATTCTTAATGTAGCCGCTGCAAGGTCTGCCATAAGTTTATCAATATCAATATTGGCCTGTGTAACTTCTGATCCAGTAGCTACATTAATAATAGTTCCGCTACCAGAAGAAACAGTAGAGCTAAAATCTCTAATTTCTACAGAAGATCCAACAGGGGGAGCTGTTGAAAATGTAATAACATTATCGTTTAATGTGTAATTGTTTACGTTTTGCAGTATACCATCAATAATAACTAATATAGCAAGTACAGAGCTTGGTCTGGCAGTAAGTGTTATTGTTGTTAAGCCTGTACTTGTGTAAGTTGTTGATAAAGGTTGCACTCTACCAAATACTAAATCCCAATTACTTCCTGTCCATATACGAGTTTCTGTTTGAGTAGTGTTGTAATATATATCACCTACTTGTAATGAAGAACCATCAGGTCTGTTTGTTAAGTCAGACGCAAAAGCTCCAAGGTACTCAGTAATAGCAGATGTTTGAGTGGTGACATTACCAGATGCGTCAAAAGCCAAGAGCTTTCCAGCTCTCGAGGAAGCTGTCGGTAGAGTACCAGTACCGCCTTCTTGTATAGGTGCTTTAATCGATTGGTCAATTCTTAACTCTAAGTCCTGTAGGTTTCTGGTAATTCTTGACAGCTCACTATTCAATGTTTCGATGTCAAAGAATCCACCGGTGTTATAGTCTGTTGTCCTAGATATAGCACCGTTTCTAATTATATCAATAGTCACACTTTTTTGTGAGGAAGCAAACTCTACAGTTGTACTGTTAGCAGTACCTACATTATTTAAAGTAAACGCTGTTCCTGTTTGCCCAGAAAGACTAGCAACATAAGTAGCTTGGACATCATTAACATATACATTAATATCTGTTGCTACTTCGGTAGCAAAAGGTACTGAAAATACTGTTTGTCCACTACTTGGTGCTGTATACTCTATCCTTGGAGTTGTATCTGATACACTTATAGCCATAATGTCTTACTTTCCTTATTGTTAGTTAATACGCAACGCACTTAATTAGAGAAAATTGATCTATTCCTTCTTTTTCTTTGCAATCTTTTCTTTTTAGAATTGTCATCTACATTATTTCCACCTATAGCAGTTATTCCAGCGTCTAAAAGATCTGTACTACCAGGTAAATTAAAAGGTAAATCTAATAAAAATAAATTATTAAAAGGAAGTATTCTGTAAAGCATCTTAATTCTTTCTCTATCAGATAATGATCCACCACCTAAAGTTTGTCCTGTTATTGCTTGTAAAATATTTAAAGGAACAACAAAAGGAGTTCCAGCTAAAGATCCTAATGCATCTTCATCGCTATCATATGTATATTTTTCATCCATATTAAAAGCTGGTCTTATTCCAATACCACCTTTTGGTCCTAATCCTTGATTTCCTAAAGCTTCTGTTAAAGTTTCCATAGTGTTATTAAAATCAACAAGCCAATTAGACATACCAGAATATTCCATAGCTGTTAAAAATTGTTCTCCAAAATCTTTATTTAAAAATGATTGTGGATTTTTTGCATATTGTGAAAAATAAGCTAAAGTAATTAAAGCTAAAGCTCCTTGCATTGGGTATCTTGCTCTTCCTTGAATTGATGGTAAGGTAATTTTTGATGCAGCAGATATACCAAAAGTTCTAAACTGGAAAAATAAAGAAAGTAATGGCTTGTATTTTCTTGATATTGTTGTGTATCTATCTTTAAAATTATCTATTTCTTTAAATTGATTTTGTAAATCATTTGCTATTTTTTGAACATTTGGATTTTTATGATCTACTAATTCTTTTAAAAATTTATAATATTTATCTGGTGATCCATGATTGTCTAATTCTATTCCTAATTTTCTTAATTTACCTAAATTTGTTTGAACATTTGATGTTAAGATATTAATATTTTCTTGAGCTTTCTTTTTTTCTTTTGCAAATTTTTTACTATGAGGTACTCCTTTCCACATACCATCAAGCCATCCCGGTCTTGTTGCAATGCTTGGAGTCATAACAGACATATTAACATCAGTATGAACAGCTGTACCAAATCTTTCTGCTATGCCTGTATTTGTCCAACCATCAGTATCAGCAACGTATTTGTAATCATCTTCTGTCATCTTTGCTGATGTTTCTACCCAACCAATTTCTTTATGTTCTTCTAAAACTTTATTAGATTTAAACTCTACTCTTTTCCATTTTACACCACCTGTATTATTTCCAATATTAAGTATATCGTTATCTTTTAAACCTTGAGATCTTAATCTTACCCAATCGTTAGCAACATCATTAGTAATTTTGTTTCCATTTTTTTTATATAAACCAGCAAGTCTAACAGAATCTTTTATAATTGTGTCTACAGATAAAACAGTAGCAAGTTCTTTATTCATAGTTGTCCAATAATTAAGCATATTAAACTTAAACATTCTGTTAGCATTATCTTCTAAAAAACTTTCAAACCTAGTATTTTGACCAGGAATTACACCATCAAACTCCATCATTCTTGCGTTTGCACTATGCATTACTGTATCAAAAGCAGATCCAAATAATTTTGCATCTCTTTTTCCTGATTGAAATACTTGCCCTATTGCTGGATTGTTTTGAGGACCTAACATTCTTTGAAACATTGTTCCAAAACTATTTTTCATATTATAATGTAATGCTAAAGTTCCTAAATCAGCAGTAGAGTTAACAGTAAACTTACCAGCAAGAGCTAAAACTCCCATGTTTTTTAAAACTCTTGCAGACCTTGCACTATATGAATGTATTTGTTCTCCAGAAACAAATGTTCCTAACACTCTATCTCTTAAAGTTTCTACTGAATCTAATACTTGATATTCTTGAATATCTAATTCATCTGTTAATTTTTTTCTTTCAGCTACAGATAAACTTTTGTTATCGTTTATACCTTTTCTCATATTGCCAAATTTTTCTTTAATGCCATCTAATTTATTTGTAAGCCGTCTGTCTCCATCTCCTAATTTTGCCATTTCAATATGAGTATCCATTCTTTTTATGTAGTTTCTTATTACTATTTCGGTATCAAGTTCTATATATTTTAAAAACCAATCGTCTTTAATGTCTAATTTTCTTGACATTAAATTTGTCATACTTTTTCCAGTCATGCTAGTTCCTTCAAAGTGACCTTCTTCTCTTATCATTCTATTAACAGTTTCAGTTGCTCTTTTTTTTGCACCAGACGGCATTTCTCTTTGAAACTCATTTGTTAATAATCTTATTACTTCTTCTTTATTTCTTCTTATTTTTGAAACGTTCCAAAATAATGGAAAATAATTTTTTGATGTCTTAGTTGATCCAAAAGGTCTTAACTTTAATTCATCAAGTTCACTTTTTAATGTAGCTATTTCTTCTTTAGTATCTTTTATTCTTGTTTTAATATCTTTGTTTGTATATTTGTTAAGCTTTACTTCTTCAAGTCTTTCTAATCTTTTAGTTAATCTATCAATGCTTCTTTTTATATTTTGTTCGCCATAACTTAATCCAGCTTCATCAATAGCTTTACCAAATTTTTCATAAATTTTTGTTATTTCTTTTGCTGCTTCTTTAACTGCTGGGTGACTTTTTTTGTTTGGTCTTAATATTTCTGTAGCTACTAATCTTTGAAATTTCTTTTTGCTTATTTTTTGTTTTGTACCTAAAAAACCTTTTGTTTTTCTAGCTCTCCAATCTGACATATCAGCTGCACTTACTTTTCTATTTAACCCTTGAAATGTTTGTGAGACATCTGGAGATCCTTCAACACGACCTGGCAAATTAATTATTTTTGCCCAACCGTTATCTATTGCAGCTCTTGCATCATACATACTAGAATACCAGTTGCGTTTATACAATGTGTCAACACTTGCTGGAGTTGATCTTGTTAGATTAGAAGCCATCATTGTTGACATATCTGATGCTATTTCATCAGCTATATCTAATACAAAATTAATATCATTGTTACTTACAGATGACATAAAAGATTTATTATTACTCCAAAGTAAACCAATATCTTTTATAAGATCGTATTCACTTTGATCTAACCCATATGGTTTTGTTAAAACTTTTCTTGTAGCTTGATAACCAGATCCACCTAATGGAACAGATAATGGTTCTTCTGTTGGTTTTGGTTCTCTTATAGGAATACCATTTTTGTTTTTAATAATAATATTGTTGTCATCTAAATCTTTTGCTCTAAATTTTAAAGAAAGATAATCATTATTATCAAAAGGTTTTTGCCATTTAGTATCTTCAACTATTTCTTTTACAGCTTTATCGTCTAATACACCTTTAAAAATTCTACCTAATGCTGGGCCAACAGCACTCATTAAAACACCAGCTGTAGGTATTGTATATAAAGCTTCTTTTGGATCTATAATAGGATTAGCACTTACTCTAGCAAATTCATAAGGTGCTATTGTTGCCATGCCTGTTGCACCATATTTATACCAAGTGCTTTTTAATGGTTGATACGCCCATTTTCTAGCACCAATAGGAGTAAGCATTAAAGGATCTGAAACTGTATAAGCCAACATATCCATCATTAAATGATAGCCAAAATTTGCATGACTTAGATTTTGTTTTGATTGTAAATTACTTCTTATGTTATCTCCACGAACCTTTAACTGATCTACACTATTAGCTCTACTTAAATTTTCTATAAAACTATCATTGTTTACTAGGTCAGGATAAAGTTCAGAAACAGATTCTCCAAAATTAAAATCAGGATCAGTATTTCCTAAAGCTTTAAATTCTGTAAATTGTTCATCCCAAAAATGATTTTCAAAAACATCTGACAAATTTTCAAAAAAATTAGATTCATCATATTCTCTAGCACTATAAACAGAATTATCATTTCTATCAGCGTTAGTATATATTATGTTTCTTTCTTTACTGTTATCAATTATTGCCATTAAAAGTTTCCAAATCCTGCAGGATTAATAGCACTTCCTAGTACATTTATTTCGCTTGAGTCATTTCTTTTTTTTCTTTCATTAAGTTCATCAATAGTTAAATTTGAAGTATTTTGTTTTGGAAGTCTTGCTTCACTTACAATTATTAAACCATCGCTATCTTTAATTGGCATACTCATTCCACCACTATTTTGAGAATAAGTGTAAACAAATTCATAAATAACTTCTCCAGTACTACTATCAATTCCTTCTGCAAATGTTTCTATAAATATATTTTTACCTAATTCAAAATCTTCTTTTCTTAGTGTTGCTGATCTATCATTATCATCTGTGTAAACTATATTATTTAAAACTCTATTATCTAATTGTAATTTTAAATCTTTTATATCTTCTTCAAAATTTAAAGTATTCATGTATGTAGCTTCTTGTTTAGTAATAAATCCTCCAGATGCAACACTAGCAAAAACAAAATTGTTTTCTATATCGTTTACAACTTTATCTATTATTTCACTAGGTGAGTCTGCATGAATATTATTTTTTAATCTGTATTCTACTTGTTCTTTTATGTAGCCATTTAATTTTGAGTTAGTTCTAATAAGATTTCTAAATTCTTCACTATTTAAATCTGTTCTTAATTTTTCAAAATTAGGACCAAAAAATCTATCAGTAGTCATTTTTAAAAGTCTATTTTCATAATCATCATATATTGTTTCTACTGCACTTGATGCAATCTTTCCCATTCCTGTGTCGCCAAGTTCAGGATTAAAAACATTAATACGATAATCGCCCATTTTTATTTCAGAAAAAACATTTGCCAAGTCATTGCCAACACCAGCTGTATCAACAAAGGATGATTGATTCCATTTGTAAAAAATATCTTGTAATTTTTTTATATCGGCTGGTATTTTTCCATCATTGCCAACAGATGCAAAATTCCATTCTACACCTTGTTGCCTTGAAAATTTCATTGAGCTTTGAAGTAATCCCATTGTTGCGTTAAAATCTTCTGCAGTACCACTTAAAGCTTTTTCAATTATAAAACTAGCTATAGATTCAGTAACAATACCCATAGTAGAAAAATCACCAACTTTTGTTGATGTTATTATATTTGTTATTTCCATCATAACTTGCTCAGTAGGAAGATTTGATTCAGCAATTAAAACTTGTAATTTTTCTAAATGTTCTTTTGTTCTTGCATCTACAACACTATAACTCAAAGCATTTCTATTTGCATTTTCGCCACTAGTCATAATTTCATTTTGTTTATTTTTTAAGTAGTTACCTTGAGCAACACTTACATTATTTTTAATATCAGCTATTAAAGATTCTTCAACATTTTCTGGTAGAAATTCTGTAAATTCTTTATATGTAATATCTTGACCGTTTAAATTTATGCTTCCTTCTCTTTCTTCTAACAAATTAATAATTATATTATAAGCTTCTTCTGGTTTTTCTGATCTAGTAGCATAGCTAACAATAAGATCAGATACTTGTGAACCATATTCTCTATCTAAAGTTGTTATATCAAGAGTTCCATGAGTTTCTGGCCTATAGATTCCATTGCCTTTTACTGTATCAATATAAGCTTGTTTTAAATTTTTAAAATTGCTTGTAACTGATGCTCCTTCATCTAATTTTCCTTTAAAATAATCAGGTAGCTGTATTTTAAAATTGTTTTTATTTTCATTCATTTGTATTTTTTCTTGATTTTCATTGTATTTTTTTAGAGATGCTATTCTTTTATTATTTAATGTTTGATCAAGATCTCTTGCTGCTTTAGTTAGAAGCCAATCATCATATTGTTCATCATTTAAACCTAAAGCTTCTTTTAATTCTTTATTAGAGTATAAAAGACCAAAGTCTAAACCTTCTGTTTCCAAAGCTGTAAAAAATAATCCTGGATCTTTATTTAAAGTTTCTTCTTGATTCATTATTTTTGATACAGCATTATTAGTAATGTTAGCTATTGCTGTATTTTGAAGAGCATTAGTTTTTCTTGCAGCAAAAACTTCTTTTTGTGCTTCAAAATCACTAATAGATCTTTTAAGCATATCTTCATTACCAGATTCTCGTGCATATGTTATTTGATTATTCCAATTTTCTATTTGTTTTGTTATCCCATCTGCAGTATTAACTTGGCTTAATATAGTATTTCTACTTTTAAATCTTTTGTATTCTGGATCAGATTCAAAACTGTTTTGAGTAGCAATACTTTGCCTAACTTTTTGTTGTAAACTTTTACCAGCATTTGATACAGCAGAACCAAAATAACTTGCAGAAGCAGTCGAGCCTATATCACTTGTTCCAACACTAATGTTACCTATTGAACTTGTTAAACTTGTTACTTTTTTTAAAGCCATTTATTTATCCTAGGGTAGTGTCTTATAGTCAATGCCACCACCAACTAAAGCTGTTCCAATTTCTAATAGTGATCCTTTTCTAGCCATGCTACCAGCTTGATACTGTGACTTGATAGATCTTATTTTTGAGTCTCTATTTAATAATGTATTAGTTTTTAATCTTTTAACATCAATAGCTGTTGTTCTTGATTGATCTTCTATAAATGCCATAGCAGATTCACCACCAGATGTACTTGCTAAGTTTAAAGCTGTGTTTTCATTTAGTGCTTGAATTGTTGCATTTTCAGTAGCTAATGCGTTTATTAAATCTATTTCGTTAGCTATTTTTAATTCTTGCGCTTTAGCTTTATGAGATTGTTGTGCTGCTTTACCAGATGTATAAGCTCCTAAAGCTTGTAACCCTGTGCTTGATCCAATTAATACTGCTGTTAATATATCTATTGCCATTATATAGTTACCTCACTACTAAGCTGTAACACACCACAAGAGTTTGGTAGCGTTTGTTTAATAACTATTGTTGGATCTTTAGAATAACCTAATACTCTAAAGTCTTGCCTACCAGTAACTCTTTTAGGATCTTGTTGTATTAACCCTGTTGCTGTTGTTCTGTTAAATAACTCTTTACCATTTACTGACATTGATAACGATCCTTCTGTTTCTACGTTTACTCTGGCTATTCTTCTTCTACCTCCAGTCAACGAACCTCCTGTGTAAGCATAGTCTACTGGCATAGTTTCTATGTTCAAGAAATATGAATACCCTATATATGCTCTATCAAAAACTTCACTTGTTTCATACTTTAAATTTAATGCAACTGGATCTAAAGTTCCTGTTGCTGATACAGTTTGAGTACCTCTGTAACTACCATCATCTTTTATAACATGAACAGTTCTGTTATGCCAATGACTAGGAATACCAGATATGGTTTGATTACTTGCAACAGTAACAGCAACAGCATCATCTAAGTAATTTTCTTTTGTTATATCTGGCTCATCAAAGTTAGTAAATTTTTCTATTTGTGTTCCTAAACCTTCTCTTTGTGTAACCCAAAACAAATGTTCGTTTACAGATGATATTGATTTCACTCCTTTTAAATAACCGTTTTGTCCAGGAGTTTGATCTGTATTATCCCATAGTACCCATGAAGCTATGCTTTCACTTATAACAGTATGAAATACTCCAACAGTTCCGTCTGCGTTAACATAGTAAATAAACTCCTCTGGTCTTGTGTTAGAGCCATTAAAAGAGCTAGAGTCAATAGGGTTGTTAATAAGGTGACTAGAACGTATTGAAATGTCTGCTGGTACAAACGCATTTTGACCTGACGTTTCAACAGCTCGTATAGTCCTACCATTTCTTTGGACAAAAAAAGTATTACCATTACACATATAAGGAGATACTCTGGTTGATCCATAACTTGTTATCCTTTCTATTTGTATATTAGTTGGTGTTAATGGTGTACCAGCTTCTTGTAACACAACAAACTCACCACCGCTTGTAAAGATAGATAAACCTTTGTTAGATACAATATGGTTTATTTCATTAAGTTGGTCAGACGCTAATATAGTTTGTATTGAGTCATTTGATGCTCCAGTACCTACGTCAAAATTAAAGTAGTCACCAGATTGTGACGCAAATAAGGCATCAGGTTGACTGGTTGTACCACCAAACCATAATCTATTTTGATGAAACGTAATTGCTCTTGGAAATTTATTCCTAGTTCCAAAGGCTTGTTCTTTCCATGACCTAGAAGGAGGTAAGTCTGCACCAGTTATCTTAATACTAGCACCACCAAAGTCTCTTGATCCATTGCCGTTAGGGTTTGTATTAGCAGAAGTTCCTGTATACCCAGCTACTTCATTATCAGTATTGTATGTGGCCCATCCTGATATAGCTCCACTACCAACAGCAAATCCTCCAGCTGCGGTATAAGATCCTGTAAAGAAAAATCCAAATGGACTAACAGTTTGGTTTGTAGTTGTTGTAGATTGAATCATAAACGCATCGTCATTAACAATACGACCTATTTGAAATGTACCATTTAATCCAGATCTGTTAATAAGACCGGGTTCTCCAGCAAATCCTTCTAAAGATATTTTATCTCCAGCTGCAAACCCATGATTAACTAATGTTATTTCTACTGTATTTGTACCAGATATAGAGCGGAAAGGATTAAGACCTAATTCAATTTCTAGTCTGTCTTTAACAGTTCCACTTATAACAGTTCCGTTAGAAGTATTATCATATGTTCCTAGTAATATTTCTTTTCCATGCCACTGTATTGACTCACCTTCCCATTCTGTTGTAAAAATAGATTCACTGGCAGTTAGTGTAATTGATCCAATATTGGAGCTAGGTAATATTGTTACGTCACTATCTGCCAGCTTTGTGTAAGGTTGATATGTTTCCTCATTGTTAGAAGAAACTTTGAATGTTAAAGCTTTAGCTGTAAAACTTGTAGCACTTGCTCTTTGTATTATAATAGGAGTAAATGTATTGTGACATATAATAAAAGTGTCTCCTTGCTGTGCAAAAGTAAACTCTCTTATATTAGAAGATGTTATAGGAAGTGTTGGTGTTGATGATCCTAGTGTATATGTAGTAACAGAAGATCCTACTTTTGTTGTAGCTCCAGTAGTGTTGTTTATTTCATATACAGTTAGCTTACCTACTTCAAAACAAAACAAGTATTCTTGTGTTTCAGAAAATATAAAAGACTCTAACCTTACCTCATCAACGTTTGAGGCTGATAGAGAGTCAACGAATAGTGTTCCTGGTCTGCGGAAGGCAGAGCCTTGCGAAGTTAAAACTGCGTTTCTAAGCTTAAGACAGCCACCTTCATACGATGGATCGTCAATTCTTGCTTTCATTCTGGGATCTAATTCGCCAGCAGTAAAATTAGTTTGAACAAATTTTATTTTTTTAGCCATTAGAATTTCCTAGATAGTGTGCGTGTGTTACCTCTGAAAGTAGAAAATCTGTTAAGGTTAAGTCTTTCTGTTGTTGTTTGTTGTGAGTCTATATTTCTAGCAATCATATATTGTTGCTGTGCTTTCTGCTCAAAGAGTAAAGACTTGTTTTCATCTTCTGCTATTGCTCCAGAAAATACAGAAGCTAAATGAAACTGTAAGCCAAGTATATAATATGGAGGAAATTCTGTTGTGTCTGGTCTATAAGTGTATTCACCTATAACAATATCGTTTGTATTTGCATTACAAAATATTTTCTTTGTAAATATATCGTAGTCTATTTGCTGTCCGTTGACAGCTATACCATGTATTATTAATGATTCTGTTGGTATTTGATATGCTGATGCATATTTGTTTTCATCTACAGGAACGTCTGTTAGTCTTGATAGTTGTGCAATATTACTAGCAAATCTCCAACGAGTTTGAGTTAAGGAGGACCTAACTATATCTTCGTATAGGTTTGTAGCTACTTGTGATTCTGTTGTTGTTCCTGAAAAAGACGAAATAGGCTCTGCGCCTATCAATACTAATGCTCTTGATGCAATGTCTATGTCGCTTGTTGAAGCTGTTGATGCCATTTATTTCAAATAAAGGGAGGGCGCAATCGCTACCCTCCCTAAATCCTTTAAGTTATGCTAACGCAGCAGTCGTTACAGTTGCATTACCAGATGTTGAAGATACAGTAAGTACGTCAACAGCGGCAGTGCCACCTGTTGCTGAAACAGTTAAAATTATATCAAACTGTTTAAGCTCATTAGTAGCGTTGTTAAAATAACCAGAGCCGGAAATAGTACCTACAGCATCCGTAGATTTGTAGTACCATATTGCTGGTGAAGAGCCACCGACTTTTTTTAATTCACTAAGTGTTAAAGCCATGTTCTATTCTCCTTAAGCTGTTTCGTCAATGGTTACTTTATATATGCCAGAAGTGTCGACAGCGACAGCTCCCATAGACATATATGAGGTAACAAGGTTACTAACTTTTTCAGGTATGTAATTAACTTCTGTTCTTACATCTGAGCCTGTTGCTACACCGATAGCAGATTTGTGGTATGCAAAGCAATCTCTGTTATTACCAGTCTTAGGTAATGCAGAGTGTAGCATCCAGTTAAATCCTAGCCATGATTTAGCAGTTACGCCAGATGGGAACGGAAGTTGACCTGGGCCAATGTAGTCCATATTTGCAAACTCATTAATCGCAAGCAAGTCAGACCAACCTTCTGGTGATACAACAAAATATCTTTGTCCATCATCAGGAATGTCAGCTTCGTTCATACCAACAAATGTTTGTAGAACTTTTGCTTTTGTTAATCCAGCAGATCCATGTGCTATGGAATTGCCAGCGCCACCTAAAGCTGTAATGATGATGTCATCAGTCTTACGACCTAGAGCTGCTGCTGCATTTGTTGCAACAACTTGTCTTTCATCAATGTTAGTTTTAAGTAGGTCGAGTGTGTCAATGTAATCAGCTGCATAAAAATCTGTTAATGATACATCTACATTAGTATGTGTGATGTCCATGCTAGATATTTCAGCGTGACGAGACTTAGTAACAGCAGTTCCTTTGCCTACTTTTTGAAAGCGTGCAGTAGAACCAGTTACATTATTGACTTGTCTTGTAGTATTCTTAAGTTTAGCACCCTGTCTTTGGTAAGCAAGATGAACTTCACTTTCGAATTGCGTTATAAACGCTTGGTCAATGGTTAATGCCATTAATCTTCTCCTAGTTTAAAGTTAAATTATACATCCTGTTATCCGTGAGTGCTGGGTACAATTATCCTAATAGGGTTGTCCATATACTTTTGGGCAGTTAAGCTCAATGAATAACATTATCTTTAGGGTTACAACGCACAAAGTATATATGGTCTGTACTATATGGTGGTTCTGTAAAGTCTAGTATGTCAAAGCCAGCAAATTTAAGAAACTTTTTAATACCTTGCCTTTTAGAATCTGCAATATTAAATAACAAATCATAGTGTGAGTTAAAAATTTCTACCCACTTTAAAGACTCTCTTAGTATTGTAAACTTATCTAGCCTTGATACATCTTTAGCCATTAACATCCATACTCTACCAGATGTTTGAAACATTTTGCCTAGTATAACAGGAGGGTTTTCTTTATGAACACCCCACATACATAACGGTACATCGTTTCTAGTAGCCATCCAACAAACATCTTGGTCTGTTTTTATGAGTGCTTGCATACAAGCTTCTTGTGGACTGCACCCAAACAACTCACATTCAACAATATCTTCTTCACATAAATTATCAGCAAGATCCATAACCATTTCAACATCTGGTTGTTGTATTTTAATTCCCATCAGCTAAACTTTGGAATCCTCTTTCTATCTCATCTATGTAACTTTGATCTCTACGTTGTGGATCATGGTATCTAGGATCTTGCATCTTAGCCCGTAAGTCAGCTATCGTTAGTTTACCAGTACCCTTATCTATTTTATCAGCACCAGATATAGATGTCTTATTCATATTCATTACTTTCTCTAAGAATCTAACACCTTCTGCACTAGCACCTATATCTACAGCTATTCTTTGTTCATCTTCTGTAAGATTTTTAGTAGCCCATCCAGTCACACTATCTATTCTTGCTTGTGCGTTTTCACCTAGTTTAGCTATTTCTGCACTTAGGTCTACTTCCTCAACTCCAGAATCAGCAAACTGTTTAATGCCTTCGTGAAATTGCTCGTCACTAAAACCAGATTCAAAACTTGTTTTCTTCCACCAGTCTAGTAAAGGATTGCTTAGTATTTCTTCTTGAGTAAAGCCTTTAATCTCCGGTACTGTATATGAATCTTCATCTGCTGGTCTGTCTTTCATTTGCTCTGCTTTAAGCTCACCAACTAATTCTTCTTTCCAGTCATCTTTACTTTTACCAATCTTAGATTCTAATTCTTTATAAGACTTAGCTAAGTCTTCTATCTTTACTACACCATTATCTATAAACTTTTCTGGTATACCTTCAGGTAAAGGCGGAGTCTGAGTTTCGTTTGGTGCAAGTGTGGGAGGATGATCCCCAGACTCCTCTGCAACAGGGGTTGCATTTACATCTACGAGTGATTCTTCTGACATTATTTCTCTCCTTGTTTAAGAGTTTCATATTGTCTAATTCTTGTTTCTAATATAGCAACAACAAACCTTGCTCCTTCGTTATGGAACAAGTGATTTGCCTGTATATCAGGACCAGATACTCTTTCTGTTGTAATAGATTTAAGATACTTTAAAGTTTCTATTCCAGCTTGTGTATTAAATGTGGTAACGATTAAATCGTTAAGATGTTTTTCTTCTTCTGGTGTTCTCTCGTAACCGTCAGGTCCGAGGATCTTCTTCTTCGTTTGTGGCATTTGGTATAGCTCCCATTTGTTGCGCTTGTTGCATTATTTGTTGACGATCAGCATCAGTCATAAGTAAATCTTCTGGTACAGAAAACTTCTTAGCAAGGAACTTAGCAACTTCATTCCCTTTGACTAACATTGGTAACATTTGTGGACCAAATCTAGCCATAACTAATTCTAAAAAACGATCTACGGAAGCTATATCTGTTTGCATTTGTGCTTGTGCAAGCGGTGATATACTTACTACTTTAACTTCTCTTCCGTTTACTTGTGGTACTTCGATCCTACCTTGTTTCTTAAGGATGTATATAACTCTTCGTAAGATTGGAGTGACCAATTCGGCTTGTAATCTACCAAAGGCAGATCCAATTCTTCGTGATAGGTCTGCCATTCTTTCTGCAACTTCTGTTGCACTGGCTGGTGTTCTGTTTGGATCACCCAACATATCATTATATAAAGCTCTTTTAATATTATTACGCATATCTGAAAGTATAAGCTCAGATACTCTAAAATCACCAGCAGACTGTATAGGTTGAAGCCCAGCCGAACCTGGTGCTTTTGGTATAACCGTACCCGGTAGTAATTGTATTGTATCTGTATTAACAATACCATCATCTTCCAACTGATATATACCTGAGATAGCCATCTGGGCATTTTCTAAAATCATTTCTACTGTTAGGTTAGTGGTTTTAATTGCAGCCATTGCGTTCATTAAAGGCCCACGACCATATGTTTCACCAGCACATTTACCCCATCTAAAACAAATATAAGGATTAGATCCTACTCCGTCAAATGTTCTATGTACTATTTTCTTTTTATCTGATTCAGATATAACGCAGAAATGATTACGTTCATCAGGCAATACATCATAATCTCTATATACAGTTTCTATATATGCTTTTTTTCTGTCAGGATTCTCTGTCATATCCTTTAACATTTGAGGTGTTAGCTCTGCATCAGGGTATGCAATTAGAATATCTTTACAGCGTATTAGTCTTTTCCTATAAACCGTATCAATATCGTCTTTAGGTCCTGTATCCATGCATACATGAGGGAGCGGAACTGCTGTAAACGTAACTGGGTTAAGGGCATCGCCTTCTTCAATAAGTAAACAACCTGTTCCCACAGCCAAATCAAGAAAGCTTTCGTGTACTTCTTGATTAAAGTTACTGTTTTGCAGAACTTCAAATACATACTCTGTAACATCGTCAAGAGCTTTGTTAACATCTAATTTCTCCTCATTATCAACTTCTCCTCCAGCAACTAAGTCAGCCCATCTGGCAAAGTTTGGAACAATCCCAGCTTGCAGTCTTGATGCAAACTCTTGCACACCAACCACAGCTGTTTCGTCAAATATTTTATCTGTTCTATTAGCACCAGGATTTTCTGAAAAGAAACTTTCTCTTTGTGGTAGTGCATACTCATAACATTCTTCAAATGTAGATACCCATAAAGATTTATTACCTTCAGCAGTTTTGTAACGCTCAAGTATTCTCTTTACGTCATCGCCTTTATCAGCCATGCTACTTACCTAGAGGATAACCCCTACCTCCACCTGATCCTGTTAATAGAGATCGCCTACCAAAGCCAGACTGTAGTAGTTTTGCTGCTTCTGTTTGCTCACCTTTAAGTCTAGTACGTTCATCAAGCTCTGATTTTAATTGTCCAGCTCTTGCTGCTTTTGCATCTTGACTTTCTTTAGGTGGCTTTGGTACTTTTAAACACATAATTCCATCCTTACGCCATTGGTAAATGTAATTGTTTCAATAACAACGCACATTACCATTTTACTTTGTTTGCCCAGTATGCTGCTGATAGCACACCTTTTTTAATATTCTTCATATGTCTTGCTTTAAATGAACGAGATCTTGCGGTATTATCTTTGTCACCACTTACACCTTGTTGTCCAAACCTAATAGTCTTTATAGTGTCACCAGATTTAGCAACAACTACATGGGATTTTGTTTTATGACTAGGAGTTTTCTTAGGTTTGTTGTACCCACTTAACCCTAATCTTTCTAACAATGACTTACTCATTAAAACTTACTCCAAAAATTTCTTTCTTTCTTCTTTGGTTTCTTCCTATCAAAAGGATTAAAAGAAGTATTAACTTGAAACGCTTTCTGTTGCAAGTTTCCGTGTGTAATACCTCTACCTTCTCCTGATCCTAACATAAGATACTGTAAAGCGTCATGCACATGACTAAATCTATTTTTATTTGGTGACTCATGGTAGCGTTCTTGCCCTGTTACTTGCATCCTTTTGTAGTGATACCCACCTTCAAAGCCAGCTATTAGTTCCTTACATCTCTTATCTATAATGACACCAGAGTTTCCTTCTAACATTCTAGTAAGTCCTACATTTACAGACTCAAGCCTTAATGATACGTCATTACTAGGTGCTGGATAGACCTGAACGCCAGCTCCTCGCATAATCTGGAAGGGTGTACTCTCATCTGTCTGCGCTCTGAAGTCACCAGCTGGATCTCCCCACATTTGCAAGTCACATCCTTGATAATTCTGTGCAATATCCTGTCGTAGTAGCTCGGCAAACCTAACAATACCCATGTCTATACACACTATTTCTTTAAGTATGTGCCACCTCCCACGGATTTTTTGGGCAAATACGGCAGCTGGTGTCAATCCAAAGTCCATACCTACATAGACTGTTTGACCATTTGCAACTGGTATATATTCCTCCGCAACGTGGGTAGACTTGTTAAAATCAGGGTATACAGGCTTGCCATCATCCAATCTACCTAGCTTATTCATTACATATATATCAATCCAAGAACGAGTCTTACCATTTACTACATTCTTGTAGTAGTCTGGGGTTATATGTTTCTTGTTCTCGGCAAGTGAATTACTTTTATATCCTACAATTTCGTGTTGTTCGTTCTTATCTTCTAACATTCCCGGTGGTTGATTCCAAAATACCCAGTTGTCAGGCTTGACTAACATCAATGCTTCTTCTCTACTAATGTGTTCTGGTACTAAAGTATCGCCAGCCATGATGGGCCACCAATGATCCTCCTCTGGAGCGTTGGTATCACAGATAACTCCGTACCAACTCGGTCCTCCCTCCCTCATTGAGGGGTATCTACCTACTCTCATGGTACACGCATCTATAATAGACTTGGGAATCTCTCTTGCTTCGTTAACCCATATACCAGTTAGCTCTAATGACAGCAGTTTCTTTACATCTTCTGGGCGATCTAGTGCTAAAAAAATAATTTCAGCGTCTATATCCCCTTTCTTTATGTGGTGAGTAAAGGGTACAGACCATCTAAACCTACCCCAGTCATTCTCTGGAAACCAATCTATCCAAGTCTTAATGGTAGTTGTCCTTAATTGTGGGTTGGTATTCCTTATGACTGCCCATCTTGATTTGCGTACACCATCTTCATTAGGCTTTTGTAGCAAACATCTCCTGAATATCTCAATACAACAGGCAACAGACTTACCGCTACCAACAGGACCACGCAATCCTCTAAAGAAGCTATCATCCTTCATAAACTTTTTAAGAGTTGCACCATCGGGTTTGTACTTAAGTTGCATCTAAGCTCTCATAACAGGCTAGGCAAGTAAAATCATCTAACATATTGATGACGTATTTATCAGTACGCCTTAGACTTCTTTGACATTGCACGCAGTGTGCTAAGCTTTCTTCTACCCTTGGGCGGTACAGCTGTTGATTTCTTTTTACCATTACTTTTCTTCTGTGTATAAGCCAATTCTTCCTTCAAACTCCTGATCTACAAAATATTTTAAAAACCTTTGTTCAAACAAAAAGGAATGTATATCCTTATCATTCGCATATAAACCCATCCTACCATCATCAAACTCAACAATGCAAGTGATACCAACTATATTCTTACTTTTGGTACTTAAAAATTTAATAACACTAGCAGAAGTCTTAGGCCCATCAGGACTAAACTCTATATGTACTATGTTGTCTGGATCTTCTTCATCAGTCATAACGAACCTTTTTAAAAAATAATGTTAGTAAAGGTGAAGTAACATAACATCACGCTTGAGTTTTGACCCCCCCCTACGTTAAATCAATACTAATCTTTATATCACTATCAAGCCTAATATCGGCTCTATCTGGTGCTTTAAATCCAGCACGGTCTAGTAAATCCCTGGATGCTTCAAGCTGAACATACTCTGACTTAGCTCCGCCAGATAGAGACACTAACTTCTGAACAGCTTTAGCAGAGCCTAGACCAATAGCTTCTGCAGTACCTTTGAGTAAGGCTTGCTGTATGTGTGGAAGCTTAACCAATTTACTCGCCTGAACATGAGCTGAGTTCTCGCTGTATCCTGCCGTAATGCAAGCCTGTTTACCATTGCCGCCATTGGCTAAGTAGTTATCTACAAAACTCTGCTGAAGCTGTGTCAGCGATTGGTTATTTGTACTGGGTACTTTAGACATATGTTAACCTCAAATTAAGTAATGAATCGTGTTACTTAAAGAGTAGTGATAGATTATAAATATGTCAATACAGTTATCAACATATGCCTAAATATATCTGTTCATAGTCCAGATAATGACAGAAGCACTAGACTTAGCATCGCTAAGATAAGTGCTGGTATTCTAATCCAGAGGGTTAATTCTTGTTTAAATGCGATGTAAGTTACATAGCTTAGTATAGCGACTGCTAAGAAAAGAGTGCCTGTGATAAGAGCGTCTGCGATTTCATATTGTATCTGTATGTCCATAATATTCTCCTTAATATACGCAATCAAAAGATTGCTTCAAATCTAAAAGTCAACAGTCTAGGTGCGGGCAGTCACGAAGTGACAACACGGCTGATTGACTTATTAGATTGGAGTAATCTATAATTCCAGTAATATCCAGAGGAGATTATGGGCTTACATGCAATGAAATCGCAAGAGCGATTAATCATTGCGCTCGCCGGTGTAACGACAGCGCTCACTCACGATGTTCGAAGCATAACAGCATTGTTATGCACGCGCCCAAGCGCGAACGAGTCGTGCCTTTTTAAGCAGTAGCTATATTGTATACGCCCATTTATATTGGTGCTGGCACGACAAGTGGTCTCTGATGATACAGAACCCGTGGGCTATTTTTACTCTCGCACGCGAGGTAAAACATAGCATTAGTGTGTATTCACACACGAATGTTCTGTTAACATTTAAACTTTTAGCATACACAAAATCAGAGATTTTGAGATGCAGTTTAAATGTTTACTGTGATTGCAAAAGCAATTCACAGATGTTCTGTTTAAACTTTTCAAAGCAAACGAGAAACTGCACTTTGCAAAAGCAAAGCGCAGTCGCCGGGACACGGCGCTCGAAGAGTTTTGCTTTAAAAAGTTAGAACATCTACCGTGCACCTCGACCAATATTCTCATGAATAAATACCGTCTATATATACAGGGGGATTTTTATAAGTAATTTTTGACATGCGCTTAGCCTTGATTTTATTATTATGTGCCACAGAATTTTTGTCCTCCTTGCCCGATGGGCAATATTATGCCTACGGAAATGTAGCGATTTGCTCAGTTGTATCAGGCGACAAGCACATTACATAATTCTAATGCCAAGCATTTGGCATTATAATTATTATTGTTCTGCCATTGTTCGACTTAATGCAACACCAAGTCCTTTGGTGTTCCCCTATGGTGCATTAAGTCGAATCACCTGATGCAATCCACAAATCCACAATTCCGTGGATAATATAAAGGAGGCCAAAATGGCACATAATAATAAAATCGTACAGACTATCCTATCAAAAATTACTTATAAAAATCACATAGATAGAGAAGGAATTATTAATGGAGAATATAGAAATGATGATACGGGAGAGGTTACACCTCGCACGTATTACACAGGATTCTTCATGGTGAAGGAGATGATAGAAGCACATCGTAAGATGGTGCGTACAGCATCTAAAAGATATACATCTTTATCTAAAGATTTCGAAAAGGAATCTGCACCTTACCGCAAAGGCGGTAAGCTTGAGGTCGGAGTTCTTCTACCAAAGAAAGCAACAAGATACCAACATGATTTGATTACTGAGTCAAACAAACTCAAGTATCTTTCCGACCTCCAAAAAGAGCTCGATGAAGCCATCGAGTTCTTTGGTGGATTAAGAGAGGATGCACACTACGATGTTATTGCATCTGACCTTGACGAAAGACTAACAGGTAAAAGGAAAGTTAAGGTTATAACACCTCAAGTACCTACTGAAAAGTTTAGTAAGTCAGATGCAAAAGAACTTGATGAAGCTTTGGATTTAGCTAAAGAGTTCTATGCTGAAGAGGTTAATGTTAATCCGATTAACAATGACCAGACAGAAGTCAGTACTGAAGCAAATCAAGAAGAGGTTTACTAAGACCTCTTCAGCCTCAGCTCCTTGCGGAGCTGGGGCTTTTTTGTTGTTCATCTGGTGAAGAACAGGAGCACGTTGCTATGCCAACGGCGACCCTCTCCCCTGGGTAAAAGCCAGCTTTTGTAATCACTAGGTGAACAACAGAAAAAAATTATTAAATATTAACAACAGGAGAACACAATGATTGATAGAAAATATCATACATATATAAGCTTTAATATAACAAAACATGATACTTCAACAGTGAGTACATCAACAGCAATAACTAATGGGTTAGACCATTTTAATTGGAAGGTTCAAAATGATATTGTAGATATTCTTGAAACTGTAGGTTACGAAGTAGAAGATATGCATGCTAAAACATTTATAACAGAAGGTAAAAAATATTATGTAAAAGGAGATGACAATGACTAGACAATACCCAATCTGGAATGACGTGACTAACTGTTTGTATCAAAGCAGCAAGTCATACGGTAACAGAGAAGATGGTCGTGTTACTATTAAGGTAGGCACATCATCTTATAACAGTCATACATTATGTGTTCACAGAATTACACATAAAAAAAATGATGACGGAACTCAAACCTTTAGGTTCTCTATTAATAATAAAGTATTAGTAGAGGCCCAACTTAATAAAGGTGAGAACGACCTTGAGTTTACCAAGCAAGTTTAATATAGCAGAGCTTGTGGATTAATGTGAATAGTGCTATAATAATTTTATCATATAGGAGAACACAATGAGTGATAAAAAAATACCAAGTCCAGCTGACGCTTTAGTTACTGGCATGAAGAACAAAGCAATCAAAGATAACGGTGGTTATCTTGATGAGTATAAGACCAAGTATGTCGACCATGTAATGGGTAATGTAATAGATATATTAAATAACCCAGAGCTTAGTGAAGAACACAAAGGTCTAATGATTGGTGGTTTTATTAACGTTATGAATGATGACCTTGCAACAGAAGATAATGGAGAGAAGTAATGATAGTAGATTATGATGACAAAGTAGTTGAACTATATACAGCTACACCTTATCGCAAGACAGATCCAGTAACATCTAAGAATAAAGTTAAGGTTACTCTTGATGATAAAATTTTACATAGTATGTGGCGTGCTGGTCATAGAGGTAGCACCTTTTCACACATAGCTTATGACATATCATCTAAGGAAGTATCTGTATCATCAAGATTAAGTCAGCTTGTTAAAGGTGGATACGCATTTGTATTCCATGATTGGCAAGCTAGCTGGGATGGTAATGTTAAAGCTGCTGGTGATATACCGGTGATGAAACGTAAAGGATTATCTGGATGCGAGCAACGTGTCTTTGGTTTGACTCGTCAAGGTCGCAGAAGAATACTTAATAAAGGAATGATTGATGATGATACCAGAAGATAATCCTGTTAACGACAGTAAGATACGATTGATTGAGCGTATTACAAGAGCAAGAAAGATGCTTCGTAAAGCTATAACTCATGGAGAAAAACAATTCTATAGAGATGAATTAAAAGATTGTATCTGGGTAGCACAACACAAACACAATGATAAGGAGTTATAATGCCAGCAATATATTTAAACGAAGATGACTGTCAAAGTCTAACAAGTATACTTTATTTATCTAGCATGCAAGATGATGAAGTAAAAGATTTTTACTACAAGATTATTAATAAGATAAATAATGCTAGTAGAAAAAATAGCAGATGCGAAATAACTATTGATGCATCTGAAATAGTAGAGGAGTTTTAATGGATAGCGGTGCAAAAGCTTTGATAGTTACAGTACTTATACTTGTATTATTTATTACAGTACAAGTACAATTAACTATAAACTGACACTAAAAAAATCGTAACTGTCAAGCTAGTTATATAGTATTTATTCCCTAGTATTACCTATTACTGTGGGAGGTAAGGGTGAATACTCATTGGAAGAACCTAATAACAAACACGATATTTTTATTTGCGGTACTGTTATGTAATGTAGCAGTAGATAGTAGTATACCTGTGGAATTAGTACACGGTAAGCATAGAAGAAAAAAAATTATTCACACTACTAGTGAATATAAAATCACAATGGAGGATAGCTATGAGTAAAGAAACATTTAATAAATATCTAAAAAAAATATGGGAATCTTCATCAAGTGTTGAAATATTCTTAAACAAAATTGGTGAATCGTCAGACACCATTGTAATTCTTGAAGAAAAAGGAATTATTGATGTCTATAACGACAGCAATGGATATGTTTATATTAATTTAAATGAAGGAGAATAACTATGAGTAAAGAAACATTTAATACATGGGCAGCTGAAGCTCAAGAACATCTGGAACAATTAGAACAAGCAAAGAAAGAAGGCATATGCGTGTACTGTGGTGTTGAAGCAGATGATGGTGAGTGTGGTCAATACAAATGCTGGGTATACGCATGAGTAGTAGAGGTAGAATCAGAGGTAGAACTGGTACACCTAAGAAAGAGTACCACACTAAAAGATTAGAGATGCGATTTGTTGAGGTAGATTATGTAGTACAAGCTAACTCAACAGATGAAGCAGAAAAATATATTAACAATAGTCCAGACCAGTATGTTGTTAATGTATCATTAAAAAAACTGGTCAACATAACTGATGTTATTCAAGACATCAGTGCATTAGTTAACAGGAGAATACAATGAGACTAAGTGCAAAATTAAAAAACGAACTAGAAAGTAAACTAAGAGTAGATGCTGATAAACTTATACCAGCGTTAAACAAAAAACATTCTAAAGAATTAAAACCACTGAAAGAATTGTTTACAAAACTACAGCGTGCAAGAAAAAGTGTTGAGGTAATAGATAAGTTATATAACGAAGCATTAAAAGAACTTAATGAAAGTCATAACTATAACTATCTAAAGATTTCAGATGTAGATCAATACTATTCTATTAAAGATTTACATGAGGATGTAACATTTGTAACTAAACCTATATGGCACTTTGATGGTTTAGAAGAAAAAATTAAAATGGATTGTGATTATCACATGACGTTTTATAAAGCCAAAGAACATGGGCCAGTAAATCTTGATATTGTTTACAACAAGTTAGCAGAAACTTACTTGCCTAAGATCTAAAACAATTCTATGCTTAGCCATGGATCTACAATCATGGATAAGTACAAGGCAGACTAAACAATACAAGCCAGACTGGTATTGGGAATTAGTCTATATGTTTAAGGTCAGACGTGAAGAGCTATGCTTATCACAGTCTGACCTTGACCATGTAATGGGCAATGCCGATGGTCTTGTATCTAAGTGGGAGTGTGGAGATCGTAGTCCAGGTGCATTTAATCTTACATCATGGGCTACTGCTTTGCAGTGTAGAATAAACATAGAGGAACATGATGAAAATATTAAAACCAAAAGACCTAAATAAGGCTAACTTAGAATCAGAGTTTAATTCTTTCTGGGAACAATACCCCCTACATACTAACAAGTGGTCAGCACAATACTACTTTGTATTAGCAATACAAGATGGTGATGCAACATCGGAGGAGATAATAGATGGAGCAAGACGATACAAAAAATTTATTAAAGAATCAAATCAGTACACACAACACGCAAGCAACTGGCTACAGTCAGGAAGATGGACAGATGAATACCCTGTTGCAGAAAGCAAGGATGCCGCTGACAAAATTCGCAACGCAATATCTGGAAGGAGTAAAGTTTCTAGCACAAATAGAGATACCATCATCTCTATCTCAGACAGAACTAAGTAATGCATTAGATGATGTTGAAGCAGATCTATTTAATGTTACTAAGTTATTAGTACCATTAGATGAAGAAGCATTTGTTGAGCTGTTGTCTAAAGTATTTTTACTTTGGCCCAAGATAATACCAGATAACGATGCTGATAATTTTATTAACTTATATTACGAAGCACTAAAAGAATACAGTTTAGTAGCTTTGGAATATGCCTGTACTAAAGTAATAACTACAGGTGACTACCCTACTATTGCTGTATTGATTAAGTACAGTAACGAAGTAGACATACCAAAACGCATACTTAAAAAATACTTAATCACTTTACATAAACAAGTATGCCAACAACTTAAGGAGTAAACAATGAACGATGAATATAAAGAAGGAGAACGACAGCTATATTACAGTACAAGAATAGGTAGCAGTGATGCTATTAGTATAGCCACCGGAAAGATAACCAACATGATGAGAGAAAAATTCTTTCTCAAAGATCCAGATGATTTGTCTGCTGTGCTACCAGTACAGTTAGGTATATTAACTGAGTCATTTCACCTGGAATGGTTACGCAAAAAACTAGCACCAACAGACGAAGTAATGACTGAACAAGTACACTTTAAACGTTCACAAGGTAGATTAGTTAGTACAGTAGACGCTGTTTATAGTGGTCATATTGTAGAAGTTAAACACACTAATGAACGTAATACATTAGATAAAGCAATGGCTTATTATTACCCACAATTACAACATCATATGATGGTATCTGGTAAAGAAGAAATAATATTCTCTTGTATATTTGGTAACTCATCACATGACCATTGTGTTGTGTATAGAGATGAAGCATTTATTATAACTTATCTTGATAGATGCAAAGATATATTAGATCTAATAGAAAATTTTCAGACTGATGATTGGTTTAAACAAGAGATGATGGATGACGAAGAGTTTAGTAGAGCGCTTCCTGTCTGGACAAAAGATAATATAAACAAGAAGTTAAAGATTGCAACAGACAAAGGTGTGATATATAATCTTGATGAGAGGAAAGACGAAGCGTTTGGTAATGAGTTTAACAACTTAAGTTACGATTATAAAGTCGAGCATCAGACTGCCAAAGAGTCTGAGGATAGACGCAAACAAACAGCCGAAGCTCTCAAAGAATTAGTACCAGATGACGCAAAGTCTGTTACTTGCAACGGTGTTGTGGTCAGCCGTAATAAAAGAAATGACCTATCAATAAGACTAAAAGGATAACACAATGGATAAACAACAAGCGTGGGAAAAGATTAAAAGTCTTTGCCCAGACATAGAACCAAACGATAAACTTGCGTGGCAGTTAAAACAAAACAAGCAATGGATATTAAGTAACCAAGCTTGCCAAAGAATTGCTGCTTACAATAAAATTATCGTAACATATAGTGAGCCTAAAGAAATACTAGGCAATATATATCTTAAAGCAACTGCAAAGAATACTGTAACAGGATTACAAATTGAATCCTTTGGTGAGACTAGCAGTAAGAATACACACAACGCATACCCTTTAGCTATGGCAGAGAAAAGAGCGCATGATAGAGTCGTTCTTAAATGTGTTGATGTATACTCTACATTCTATAGTGACGTAGAGTCAGACGATTTTAAAAACAACAATGATAACAGGAGCATAAAATGAGTTACTCAGGTACACTTGCAACAACAGAACTAATAGGAAATCTAGGGAATGATCCAGAGATTAAAGAAACAAACAACGGTAAGAAGTATGCCGTACTTTCTATAGCAACAAAGATTAAGACTGGTGCTAATGATGAAGAAACATTATGGCATAGAGTAGTAGTCTGGAATGAAAGCACAATAGATAAATATATAATTCCATATATAAAGAAAGGTGCTAAGCTATACATTAAAGGAGATCTTAAGTACTATAAGATGGACACAGATGATGGTAAAACAATTAAGATGTATAGTGTTGAGCTGTCATTTGGTGGAGAGATTATGATTCTTGACAAAAAATCTGACGCAAACACAGACACGTCTGCATCAGCACCAGCTATAGAATCAAAGAAACATGATAGTGATATACCGTTCTAAGGACTGATAACACTCCATTAAACTTATAAGGTTATCAGTCTATCATTGTGTCTTAGAAGTTATTAACCAGAGATTTCGTAACGGCGATCTCTGGTTATTTTTTTAGTGCGTACCAAAAAAAAATATAAATGTTATAAAGGAAATCTTATGTTCAAAAACAAATCACTTAACAAAATTATCAATAAAGTATTAGAAGATAACAATACTTCATGGGATGAAATCAAAAGCTCAAGACGTACCGAAGGTATAGTCAACGCTAGATTTATATCCTATTACTTATCAAGAAAATTTACTAACCTATCTTACACACAGATAGGACACAAGTTTAACAAAGATCATTCAACTATAATGCATGGTTGTAAGAAAGCAGAAGCGTTAGATAAAAATATTCTTACTTCTTATGTGGATCTTTACCATACTTATCTTGAAGATATAAAAGAAAGTCGTGACCTTCTTGAGGATTCTCAAAGAAATTCTGTTTTGACTCTGATGAAGAGTATGGATCAATCACTTGCAGTATTGATTGACCATGTTTCTGCTGAGAAAACCCTTTCTCAACAGCATACTGATCGTAATCTTTATATCCTTTTAACCGAACTAACGAAGCAACTTTCCCATTTCGTTGTTCTATTTTCTGGATTGCCCAGTTATGACGATGACCAGCAATATACAGATCAGCATCACTATTCCAAAGAGAAGCTTTCATCTGAGCATGAAGAGGATTATACTGAGAGTGACCTGGAAAATCGTGACGAGAATCTACACTAAGACTATACCCATTAGGAAAATTTAATTTAAACTTTACTTGCCAATCATTAGTAATGCTTTTTGGTTGTGACATCCATGTCATTGCATCTTTATGAAACGGTGTCCAACAGTCATGATTACCTCTGATTAGTATAAGAGGATCCATATTGTTTATAAGCCAATGTATAAGAGCGTAGGTCTGTGCCGTTGTAGTCTCTTGCTCAGGGCTACATTTCAAACTGAGACGCCCTATCCAATTATTATGAACGTCACCTATAGACGCACCTTTAATAGCTGAGTTAGATTGTATAAGTTTTATATCTTCTCTTAGTCTAGTCCAGTTACAATAGTTATCATCTATGTGTGGATCTCCCATCCATAGTATACCTATAGGCCCATCAATATTTACTTTA
>VMHT01130752.1_pt1 | contig 35969 bp, 48 predicted proteins | sample 4693611 | NCBI WGS metagenome assembly VMHT01 (sample SAMN12280063, study PRJNA550983) | marine metagenome | isolation source: seawater sampled from same location over 5 years 0.02-0.2 micron viral filtrate | place: USA: collected off the coast of southern California halfway between the port... ...
CGCGGCGACGACGTGTCCATCTACCAGGTCAGGGCATCAACCCATGACAACGCTCACCTGGTACTGCATGACCGTGACGCTAACGATAAGTGGTACTTCCTGGTGACGGGTAAGTGCGGCGAGAACAGGGTCCACGGTGGGATCATGGCCAGAGACGGGAAGCGGCAAGAGTTCTACCACGATAAGTTTCAGAAAGGCAGACCAGCATACTGGGTGCCGCAAAGCAGTTTAAGCCATGAGTACCCAAACGCCCGAGGATATTGCGGCGAGTGTGGTGCATTCATTACCACTTAGGAGTTAGAACCCTATGACAACCCTGAAAGCAGCGCTAGAAGCAAAACAGTCGAAAGAACGCACAATGCAGCGTTACATAGATATCGAGTCTGAGATCAGCCAAGCAATTATTAGCAGTGCGGCTAACGCGATGGACGAAGACGGAAATGCGGCGATGAAACACTCTCAATCTGTACTAAACCTCAGTAACGCTCTAAGTGTACTTAGAAGGGATGTATTTGAATGATCGAAGCCATAGTCTTCGGAATCATCCTAAGCGCTGTAGTGGTGTGTCACACGCTGTAGCTATGGGTAGAGGCATTGCAGCATTACATAGTTCAGCATTTAGCATTCAGCATTCAGCAAGTACTGGGGGAGGATATTTCTCTGTAACAGAGAGCCTGATCCCCGAAACGCGCGCGCGACGATAGCGCCAGGGCATGCCCGAATCAAGGCATTTTCAGGGTGGTCAACCACAAGATGTAGGGGGCACCGCAAGGCGGAATTAGGCCATCCGAGAAAATACCAATGAAATCAGTGACATAGGTGATTCCACTGATACCGGTAATTACAATTACCGGAAATAGCGATTTTCAATGACCCCCCCTTGATCACAGGTCGCCCCTATACATAGAAATACACCCACACTGTAATTCCCAATGCACTCAAAAATTCTCAATGCTGCGCGTTTCTCCAAAAGCGCTTATTCATCTGTTCGCGTCCCAGGAAACCTGGCCCATAAGTTCCACAACAAGTGGACCAGTTCGACCTGGTTTTACCTTGAGGAGGATGACACTAACTGGATCATCCACCGTGGTTCTCAGCAGCCCCGTGACATGGTGGTGGATTTATTGGCTTACCCGCCTATTAGGCATTTAGGTAACTGGGTCCATATGGGGTTTGGTTTAGCGCACAAGTCCATCCAGAAAAATTTGAAAAAAATTTTGGAAAGGGTGCGGAAAAACGGGAAGCCTTTGATTTGCACGGGTCATTCGTTAGGCGCGGTACAGGCTGAATATACCCATCTGCAGGCTGTTCAACTTGGCATTCCTTCAACGTTACTGGCGTTTGGCAAGCCGCGGGGCTGGCTAAAGCGATCTAAGAAGCGTTTTCCTGATCAGAGTGTTTGGTCTGTGTGTTCGGGCTCTGACATAGTGTGCCGCGTTCCACGCCTTGGGTTTACGGTTGGGTGTAGTTCGCAGAATTTCGTTTTGTTGGCGAACAATGGTGACACTTACGTGAATCCTGATCAGAAGTTTGTTGAGGATGATTTTTCTTATAGGGACATGGTGTCGGATCATTCGATGGATTTGTATTTGAAAAGGCTGAAGGAGTTGGCGTGAAGAGACTTATTTTGCTGCTACCGTTCTTGCAGGGTTGCGCTGTGGCGGACATGGTTATTGACAACACTGCCCTGTACTGCTCCCCCCCATATGTTTTGGCTCGGAGTGCTGCACGTAGCGTGGTTACTCTGACCACTGGAATTGCTGTTGTTGACACCTGTGGGGTTCTGGAGGTTTTGGATGGCGCAGCCACTGACGAAGAAGCAACTTAGGTTAAAGACTCAGAACGCGACGTTGGGTGAGCCTGAGACTTACGACCATTTTTTCAAGGTGGTTTCGGCGGGTGAGCCCAGCTATCAGTTTTGCCAGTTAATGGAAATTCCGTTACATGCGTTGATGGGTCGGATAAAGCGTGACCCTGAACTCCAGAGGCGCTATGACGACGCCTGTGAGGCCCGTGCTTTAACGCACGTTGATCGGATAGAGAAGATCATCAATGACGTTGAGGTCGGCTCTATGGACGCGCACGCGGCGAAGGTGTCTATGGACGCCCGTAGGTGGTTAGCCACCAAGATGGACCCGACCAGGTTTGGTGATCGCCAGCGGGTGGATTTAACGACTACTGATGTGACGGCATTGCATTTGGAGGCAATTAAGGAGTTGGGGATGTCCGAAAATATCATAGACATCGAAGGTCCGGGTCTTGAGTAATCCCTTTGTAGATTTTGTTAAGAAATATCGGAACAACCCCAGTTTATTTGTAAGACAGGTTTTACAGTGTAAGCCCGACCCCTGGCAGGAGGAACTGTTAAAGGCGGTTAAGGGTAAAGAGCGGAAGATATCGGTAAGGGCTGGCCATGGCGTTGGGAAGAGTTCCTGCGCTTCCTGGGTGATCATCTGGTACTTCTTAATGAAGCACCCTTGTAAGATTGTTTTAACCGCTCCCACGTCTTCTCAGTTATTCGATGCGCTGTTCTCTGAGGTTAAGTCCTGGTTTAGAAAGTTACCTGAAGGGTTGCAGGATTTATTTGAGATCACCTCAGATCGGGTGATTTTGAAGTCTGCCCCGCAGGATGCGTTTATAAGTTGTCGCACGGCACGCCAGGAGACTCCAGAAGCAATGGCCGGGGTGCACTCGGACAACGTGCTTTTAGTTATCGACGAAGCCTCTGGTATCCCTGAAGCCGTTTTTGAAGCAGCTGCCGGTTCAATGAGTGGTTCTTCCGCAACGACTATCATGCTGGGCAACCCGGTAAGGAATGTCGGCACTTTTTTTGAGTCTCACCACCGTTTAAAGAGCGAGTGGTACACCATGCATGTTTCTTGCGTGGACTCACCCAGAGTTTCTGAAGACTTCATCAAAGAAATGGCGATTAAGTACGGGGAAGATTCTACGGCTTACTCGGTGCGTGTTCTAGGTGAGTTTGGCAAGACAGACGACGACAGCATCATCTCTATGGGTTTAGTGGAGGATGCTCAAAATCGTGATGTTCAGATGTCCGAGTTTTCCCCGAGGGTCTGGGGCTTGGACGTTGCCAGGTTTGGTAGGGATTCCTCTGTTTTAGCGGAGCGCCAGGGCACTGTCGTCAACTGGATCGAGTCTTGGAAGGGCAAAGACCTGATGGAACTCACGGGTTTGGTTCATGCGAAGTACGACGACACGCCTCCCTCGCAGCAGCCCATTGAAATTTTAGTGGATTCGATTGGTATAGGCGCCGGGGTAGTGGATCGGCTCAGAGAACTCGGTTTGCCCTGTAGAGGGATTAACGTGGCCGAGGCTCCCTCGATGCGTGGTCAGTATCTTAATTTAAGAGCGGAACTCTGGTTCAAGATGAAAGAGTGGCTGGATGCCAGGGATTGCAAGATCCCGAAAGACGAGGGTCTGTTTGCGGAACTCGTATCACCGCGTTACGCCTTTTCATCAAGCGGTAAATTAAAAGTCGAATCGAAAGATGAAATGAGGAAAAGGGGATTACCTTCGCCCGATAAGGCCGATGCGGTGATCTTAACCTTGGCCTCGAAACCTGCCATTGCGATACATGGTCGGAAATATTCAAGAACGCAGCGCATTACGCGCGGCATTAGGTCGGTGGTATGAAAGAAGAACTGAATGAACTGAACATGATTCAGGAAGAGATGAACGCCGAAACCGGCGGGATGTCTTTCGAGGAACTCCAGGGCTATGTCGGTTCGATGATCGACGACTCTAAAAAGTACATCGACGATACCGTTTCTCCGAATCGCGCTGAAGCCACTAAGTATTATCGTGGTGATGAGTTCGGCAACGAGGAAGAGGGACGGTCTGCAGTTGTTGATATGACTGTGAGGGACACTGTCGGCAAGATCATGCCTGCGTTGATGCGGACCTTCTTTGGCGGTGAAAAGGTTGTTGAGTTTGTCCCCCAAACGCAGATGGACGTGCCTTTTGCTGAAATGGCAACAGACTACGTCAATTATGTTTTAACGAAAGACAATAATTTATACATGGAGTGTCAGTCTGCCTGGGAAGACGCCCTGGTAAGAAAAACCGGTATTGTAAAATACTACTGGGATGACATGGGCGACGATGAGTCGTACCAGTTAACGGGTTTGGATGATAACTCGTTGAATGCTCTGATGTCTGACCCGGAGCTCCAAGTGAATGTCATGTCTCAGATAATGACTGAGATCGGCATGAGTTTCTCTGTGCACGTCACCCGCAGCGTAAGAAATGGCCGCGTTAAGGTTAAGGCATTGCCTTGTGAGGAGTTTCTTATAGATCGTGACGCAACGAATCTAGAGGATGCCATCTTTACTGCACACAGACGGATGGCCACTGTCTCAGAGTTAGTCCAAATGGGTTATGACTTTGACTTGGCTGAGTCCAAATCCTCGGGTGTGAATGAACTCGATGACAACGTCGAGAGAAGAACTCGCAACCCTGCTGCGCTTAACTACGGCTTTCGTTCCGAAGAATCAGTGAAACTTGTCGAGTACGTTGAAGCCTACATGAAGGTGGATTGGAACAACGACGGTGTTGCTGAACTTAGAAAGATTTGTTGCATGGGTAATGATTACGAGATCGTCCATCACGAAGCTTGGTCGCATCCGCCTTTTGCAATATTTTCCCCTATTCCAGAGGCGCATGTGTTCTTCGGAACGTCTATTTATGATTTGGTTGGTGATATCCAAAAAATCAAATCGAATGTTTTAAGAAACTCACTAGATTCCTTGAGTCTCTCAATCCATCCAAGAATGGTTATAACAGATGGTCAGGTGAACATTGAGGATGTGCAAAACACCGAGGTCGGCGCGATCATCCGCCAAGACCAACCTGGCGCGGTTCAGCCCTTAACCTTGCCTTATGTGGGTAAGGATGCGTTCCCCATGCTGGGGTATTTAGATTCCCTCAAAGAAGGCAGGACCGGCATTAGTAAAGCATCAATGGGTTTGGATGCTGAGAACTTACAAAGCACCACAGCGGTTGCGGTCAATGCAACGGTCCAGGGTGCCCAGGCACAGATGGAACTCATAGCCAGGAACTTTGCAGAAGTTGGCATGAGACAACTGTACTCCGGTGTTTTAAAACTTCTAATCCAGCACCAAGACTATGCCCGGTTGATTAAACTGCGGGAGGAATTTACTCCGATAGACCCGCGTGCCTGGAACTCCAACATGGATGTTTCAACCAACGTCCCTATTGGTGGCTCCTCAGAGCAGGAGAAGATGGCATCTCTTCAGAGCATTATGACTCTGCAGGAAAACATCATTGGGAAGTTTGGAATTAATAACCCATTAGTGTCACTTGAGAATTATCGTAACACCATCAATGCAGCAATTGAGATGGCTGGATTTAAGAATACAGCCGAGTTTATTGCTCAAGGCCAGATTCAAATACCACCACCGCAGCCACAGCCGCCTAGTGCTGATGAGTTACTCGTCCAGGCACAAAGAGAACAGATACAGGCCGAGGTCCAAATGAAGGCCGCTGAACTGGAGCTCAAACGCCAGCAGATGGTCCGCGATGATGATTTCAGGCAAGACAAGTTAGAAGCCGACGTGATGATGAACGTCGCAGAAATTAAGGCCAAGTTTGGCGCGCAAATCACCACTGCTGAAATTCAGTTAATGATGGATCGGGAGCGCGAACAGCTTAGGAGGCAAACCGTACAGTGACAGACACAGAGGCCAGGAGGGCCAAAGAGTTACTCGATGATGAGGTTTTGAAATCAGCGATCACAAAAATCCAAGAGGATTTAAAAAAACGCTGGGCAGCGACCTCACCAACCGAAGCAAAACTTCGAGAGGAACTCTATATGGAATTGCTAGGCAGTCTCTCGTTTGAGAGGAAACTGAAGGCGATATTAAATAATGGACTAATCAAGAGGTAATTTAAATGGCGTTAGAAACCCCAAATTCTGGGACACTTCGAGAAGCGCAAGACAAGGTGATGGGATTACTGGACCCACAAGAGGCAACCGAAGAAACCACCACCGAAAGTGCCGATGAAACAATTGAAGAACCAATTGAAACACCGGCTGATGAAGGGCTTTTAAACACAGAGCCCGACACTGAGGACGACTATCAAGACGACGAGGAGGAGCCCCCCAGGACGTTCAAACTCAACCTTAACGGTGAGGAAGTTGAACTGTCTGAGGAAGAACTGCTTAAAGGCTACAGTCGCCAAAGTGACTATACCCGTAAGACACAGGATCTCTCAGAACAGCGAAAGCGACTTGATGGCATCACGCAAGAAACTGACGCTGCTAGGGAAAGATATTCACAACTCCTTCCTGAACTAGAGTCCAACCTTACGGAAATTCAAAAGCAACTCAATGCGGAGCCTGATTGGGACAAGCTGTCAAAGGCTGATCCCGTTAAAGCGCTGCAACTCCAACGTGAATTCGACAGAAGGAAAGCGGAGAACGCGGCAGAGTTGGACAAGGTGAAACAGCAGCAACAGCAGTTACTCGCTGAACAGCAGCAGCGTTTCATCCAAGCAAGAGAAGATCGACTGAACGAGCAGGGTAAATTGCTATTGGACAACATCCCCGAATGGAAGGATGACGAAATAGCCACCAAGCAAAAGCAGGAGATCGAGCAGTGGGCATTGAACAATGGTTATCTAGATGCAGACCAACTCAATGCAATCACAGATTGGGGAAGCGTGGCGATGATGCGTAAAGCCTGGTTGTTTGACCAGGGAAGCAGTGCAGCAAAAAAATCGCGCGCGAAAACCACAAAGACACTTTCACCAGGGTCTTCACAACGCTCCGCACCGAAGAGAAGCGCATTTCGGGACGCTAGGGCACAAGTCAAAAAATCTGGAAAGATAACTGACGCGCAAAAGTTGATCGAGATGCATTTGAATAATCAGCCTAAAAGGTAATTTCAAATGGCTATCGTAACCAACACGTTTACTTCGCATAGCGCGAAGGGCATCCGCGAAGACTTGATGAATATAATTTATGACATCAGTCCTGAGCAGACGCCACTTATCAGTAACATCGGACAAGAATCAGTGTCTAACACTTTGTTCGAGTGGCAAACAGATACGCTTTATTAACCTAGAGCCTTTTGCTAGCAATAGCATTAGCAAATCCCGTGAATTGCTGGAACATCCCACGAGGACAATCAGCAGCCAAGCCTGGTAGGAATATCAGGAAGGTTCAACGACTAGAGTACGGAGTCCAGACCGGACGGTAAAACTCCACGAGCGCGGGACACCCTTTAGGGTGATGAGATAGTCTGAGCAATACGGCAACGTGTTGAAGTGGTAATTAAAAAATCCACGGTAACAAAACTGGCAGCAGCAAGTTCATCTAATGCCCAAATCGACGGCGACGATGTTTCGTCTTTTACAGCGGTTTCTCCAACGGTTCGTGTAAACAACCGCACACAGATTTCGCGTAAGACTTTCATCATTGCTGATAACTTGGAGTTCCAAGACCTGGCGGGCCGCAACTCAGAAATTGCGTACCAAACGGTAAAAAATGGAAAGGAGTTGCGCCGGGATATGGAGGCTGTACTTACAGCTAACATTAAGCCCGATGCAGGTGGTACAGGCAGCGCACGTAAAACAGGTGGATTATCTGCCTGGCTAGCAACCAATAGTGTTTCAAATACTGGGTCATCTGGCACTGCGGGTGCGAATCCTGTTTTGACTGCGGGTATTCCTACCACCATCCAAACTCAAGCTACTAACAAAAGAGCGTACACTGAACCTCTTTTGAAGACGGTAGTTCAGAACTGTTGGACACAGGGCGGCGAACCTTCAATGGTTATGCTCGGTGCACACAACAAGCAAACCATGTCTGGCTTCGCTGGTATTGCAGCGCAGCGTTACATGGCTCCTCCTGGCCCAACCACGATTGTTGGTGCCGCCGATATCTATGTTTCAGACTTCGGCGAACTTTCAATCGTACCTAACCGATTCTCTCCAACTCGAAACGTTTTCGTTTTAGATACGGAGTACCTCGGCGTAGGTATGTTGCGACCTATGGAAACTGTAGAACTTGCTAAAACGGGTAAACAGCATTGCCCCCTTCACTAGCAATAGTGATTGCAAACTCTGTGAATTCAGGGGATATCCAGACCGGACAATCCTGAGCGAAGCCTTTTTAAGGAACGTGCAACGACTATCCCGATAGGGAGTAGGGTCAAGTGATCCGAAGCGCAGAGCAGCCCACGCGGCTGATGATATAGTCTCAACTAGATAGGAATATCTAGCAGCGAGAGCGGAAACAGATTAACGCCCTGTTTTGAAGAAACAGTCATGCTAATGACTACTGGATGCAGAAAAGCGAATGATCCTGGTTGAATACGGGCTTATCGTGAAGAACGAAGCAGCTTGCGGAGCAATCTACGACTGCACTGACTCTTAAATTTCCTTGAGAGCAACTGGACGGGGTCTTCGGACCCCGTTTTTTTTGGAGAAAAAATGAAACGGATTCTCGACGTTGATAAGGACACATTAACAACCACAACATTCCATTATTCCGACCACGATGACACCTTCAGCGTACAAACGCAGCAGGACGTGTCGGAAATCATAAAAGACGCGAAAGCGCAAAATAACGAAACCGATAAGCACACACGCTACGGTGACGGCATGACTAAGGTCGCCTCGATCCCCATGTCGATTTATTACGATTGGGTGAAGAAAGGTTACACAAAAGATCAGAAGAAGATGAAGCAGCTTTTGAACTCACCGGACCTTAAACACTTCAGAACCCGGCAAGGCAAAGTCTAATGGCCATTACTAACTATGGAACGCTCAAATCTGAGATCGCGGACACTTTAAATCGTAGTGATTTAACGAGCGCCATCCCAAGTTTCATAACCTACGCGCACAATAAGTTGAACCGTGACCTGCGTACCAGGCAGATGGTTCAGCGTGCGACTGCGTCCATAGATTCTGAATATTCGGCGTTCCCTAGTGACTTTCTCCAAATTCGTGACATTAGATTGAACACTGACCCGGTCCAGCAGTTGGAGCAGATAACTTCAGAGCAGCAGAACCAAGAAAGACAGAGGCACGGCAATACGGCTAGTCGGCCAAGGTACTACTCAGTCGTCGGTGAAACCTTCCAGGTGTTCCCAACACCAGACACAACGTACACAGGCGAGATCGCCTATTACGAAAAGATTCCGGTACTGAGCGGCGATTCAGATACCAACTGGCTCTTAACGAAAGCGCCAGAGACATATTTATACGGTTCCCTGGTGCACGCGGCGCCATACCTCAAAGATGATGAGCGGATTGTCGTATGGCAGACCCTCTATCGCGACGTTTTTAATTCACTCGAAACCGAGGACGAGAAAAGCCGATTCAGCGGCACGACGCCTCGCATGAGACATAGGAGTTTCGGCTAATGGCTGCTTTTTCTGACTTTCTTGAGGGCGCGTTGCTAGACGCGACCCTCCGCAACACAAGTTACTCATCGCCTGCAACGGTATATTTAGCGTTGTACACCAGCAACCCCGGCGACGATAACAGCGGCACAGAATGCTCTGGCACTGGTTACGTTCGCCGATCCTGCGCGTTCAGTAGAACGAATGCGGTAGCAAGCAACACCAGTGCTGTTGAATTCCCAACTGCCGGTGGCTCGTGGGGCACAATTACACACTTCGGAGTTCTGGATGCATCGTCAAGCGGCAACTTGCTGTATCACGGCGCACTGACGGCATCAAAAGCGATAGCCACTGGTGACATATTCCGCGTGCCTGCTGGCGACCTGGATATCACTCTTGCCTAATGGCTGCATATGGAGCGTCTACATACGGTGATGGGCAGTACAGCACTGTCTCAGACGGTTACGGTTTTGCGACCTATGGCGTTGGCACCTATGGCGATGAAAACCCCAGGGTAGACGGGGCAGCGAATTTAACAGCTTCGGCCACCGCTACCTGTGAGGCAGGATTCGCAATAGGCGGGTCCGCTAGTCTGAATGCAACGGCTTCGGCAACTGCCAGCGGTGAAATTCTTATCGATGCTGCTGCAACTGTCACAGCAACGGCAAGTGCCCAACTTACAAATGCGCGGGGTGTTAAAGAAGCGAGCGCGAGTGTTACAGCAAGCGCCAGCGCCACCCTGGTTTCAGAACCTAAAATATCTGGCGCTGCGTCACTTACTGCAACTGCAGCAGCAACATGCAACGCGGCTTATACCCCTGCGATAAATCTTCAATCACTAACATGCACTGCGACGGCAACACTAATCGGCACATTCAAATGGAACGATGTTGCGGATGTCACCACTCCAACGTGGGTGGACGTTTCGGCAGTAAACACAACTTGGACCGACATCACGTCACCGTATAGGTAAAAATATGGCTACCAACACAACAAACTACAGTTTTCAAAAACCAACAGTATCCGGTGACAGTGGGGTCTGGGGCGGCTATCTGAATGCGAATTGGGATAAAACCGATTCTTTGCTTAGTGGCGGCACTGCGATCACAGGAATTGACATTAACAGCGGTGCAATTGATGGCACGGCTATTGGCGCTAACGCTGCCTCAACTGGTGTGTTCACCTCTGTTGCAGTAGATAACATAACTGTTAACGGCCAGCAGATCACTAGCACTAACACCAACGGCAACATTCAATTGTTTGCCAACGGCACTGGCTACGTTGAGTTGTACGGTAACACTAACGCCGGGGCGATCCGATTCAACTGCGAGTCAAACTCGCACGGCATAACTATCAAGGGTGCGCCACATTCCGCGACTGCGACTTACTCCCTAGAACTGCCAAACGCCCTGGGCAGCAGCGGCCAGGTTCTGAGCCTTTCAGACGGTGCCGGTAAACTTGCGTTCACCACCATCGCCGCAACGACACTAAGTGATCTTGGAATCACCAGTTCGGCAGCTGAACTCAACCTAAATGACGGCAGCAGCGCGGGAACGATTGCTAATTCTAAAACTGTTGTTTACGGATCAAGCGGCGAGGTAAATGCAACCACGCTGCAGATTGCTGGTGCTTCTATCACTAGCACGGCAGCTGAACTCAACCTGCTCGATGGCTGCTCGGCTTCCACGACTGAATTGAACTACGTCGATGTAAGCACCCTAGGAACTACAGAGGCCAGTAAAGCAGTCACAGCAGATGCTAATGGTGTAGTCAGTTTCGACAACGGCAAGATTGAAGAGTCCACGGCGATTACCTCAAGTTCTAACGCAGCGACGATCAATTTAAGAGATGGCGACAACTTTACTCACACACTTTCTGAGAACGTCACTTACACTTTTAGTAACCCTGCGGCGAGTGGCAAGGTTAGCGCATTTACGCTAAAGGTTATTCAAGACTCTTCGGCTAGAACAATCACTTGGCCGGGCAGTGTTGATTGGGCAGCAGCTACTGCACCAACTCTTACCGCAACTTCTGGCGGTGTTGATGTTTTCGTTTTTGTAACTTATGACGGCGGCACAACCTATTACGGGTTTACTGCTGGACAGGCGATGGGCTAATGAGTACAGCTAACAAGTTATTCCAAGCTGCCTCTGGCGGTGGTGGTGAATCCGTTTATGTGGATGATGTGTTTTCCACATATGTTTACGATGGCATTGATAGCGCCGCTTTAACCATAGACAATGGAATTGCTCTTGCCGATGAAGGCGGAATGATTTGGTTTAAAAGAAGGAACGGCGCTGATAGCCATTGTTTATATGACACTGAAAGAGGTGCTGGCAAAGTCATATTTTCCGACACTACAGGCGCGCAGTTAACTAATACAGGGGCGAATAAAGTAGAGTTCAGGTATGCGGGTGCTACTGGGTTTCAAACAGGTATCAGCTATGGCGGGTCAGAAAACGGAGCTGGTAAAGAGATAGTCTCTTGGACATTCCGCAAACAAGCAGGCTTCCTTGATGTAGTTACGTGGACGGGTGACGGAACGTCCAACCGCCAGATTGCCCATAATCTTGGAAGTGTTCCTGGATGTATTATCGTTAAACGATTGAATGATGCTGCTAACTGGGCCGTCTGGCACCGAGGATTTAACAGTGCCAGCACTATTGGTGGGGCCTTCCTCAATCTTTCCACCGCATTTGGGAATGAAGCATTATTTAGCAATAACAGCAGTTCGTTTTCTGATTCGTATTTTTTAGTAAGCAGTTCATCTAATAGAGAAACTAACGGATTCCTAGATACTTATGTTGCTTATGTATTCGCCCACGATGACCAGCAATTCGGTGATAATAGTGATGAGTCTATTATTAAGTGTGGGAGTTATACTGGTGGGACTGACGGCACGACTTTTGTAAATCTGGGATTCGAGCCGCAGTTTCTTATTCTTAAAAGCACAAGCAGTTCTCACTGGGCAGTACTGGATACGATGAGAGGATTGAACGCCGCCCAAGGTAGTTCCCCACCAAGGAGAGTAAATGCAAATGAAGGTGACGCTGAAAACACATCAGGTTTCAATGGCGCTTATGTGGCGGCTAACGGATTTTATCCGTGGGGAAATGGTGGCGGTGATTGGAATGCTAATGGTCAATCCTATGTATACATAGCAATCCGCAGACCAATGAAGACTCCTGAAGCGGGTACTGAGGTTTTTAATGGAGTCCTTACAAGTTCAGACAGTTCAACAACTACAGGGTTTCCAGTGGATATCGGATTCCCAGTTGATTTGGCGTGGGTACAATACACAACACTTGCGACTGGCGCACTTTGGATGCAACGTCTGACAGGTTTGACAGCCAACCCGCAGCCGGGACAAGGGAAGCTGGCTCCTTCTGGTACTACTGCGCAAGCTAACAGTGGAGAGTTGTGGGGCGCAGATAATATGACCGGATACAGGATATACGGACATACCTATCAAAGAATTTGTTATGGATTCAAACGCGCCACAGGATTTATGGATATGGTGGCTTATACTGGTAATGGAGCATCTTCTCACGCCATAACACATAATCTTGGCGTTTCTCCTGAGTTAATTATTACGAAAAGAAGAGACTCAACTGGTGATTGGAGAACAGCTACTAATTTTAGCGCCTCGGCTTATAGCCTATACAAAGTTAACGAAATAGACCTTGCCACGAATATAAATTATGCCGCTTATGGAATGTACGCAGCCAAACCAACCTCTACTACTTTTACAGTCGGTAGCGGAGCAAATGTAAATGCTAGTGGAGGAACTTTTATTTCCTACCTATTCGGCACAGTAGCAGGAGTAAGCAAAGTAGGCTCTGTCGTTCATTCCGGAACAACGGATGTTGATTGCGGTTTTTCGGCGGGTGCTAGATTTGTAATGGCTCACCGCGCAGACCAAAATAGCGATTGGTTTATATGGGACACGATGAGAGGCATTGTTGCAGGTAATGACGATTATTTGGCGTTGAATAGTGATGCTGCTGAAGTCACCAACACTGATTACATAGACCCACTATCTAGTGGTTTTACATTAACGTCTAGCTTTACAGCAGGCACTTACATTTTCTTAGCAATAGCATAGGTGCAATATGGAATTCAGAGTACGTTCAAGCGGTGAGCTAAAAACTCAAGGCGAAATCCGCAAACTTAATCCTAATGTTTCTTTGCCCAAAGTGTGGAATAGCAACGTCTATGAAGCATTAGGCATTGACCCAGTATTAGAAACACCCAAACCAGCCACTACTGGTGATTACAAATCAGTGGTGCGTGACGGCGCTGAACAGGACGCCAAAGATACATGGGTGCAAAAGTGGGTGGAGCGGGATATGTTTTCCGACACCACGGAAGACGGCGTTACTACCACAAAGGCAGAGCATGAAACTGCGTATCAAGCTGAACTTGACGCAGCTGCTGCAACCACGGCAAGAACAACACGCGATTCCAAACTAGCTGAGTCAGATTGGATGGGCTTGTCAGATGTCACCATGAGTGCAGATTGGACAACTTATCGCCAGGCGTTGCGCGATGTGCCAGCACAAGAGTCCTTTCCTAACGACATAACTTGGCCTACTGAACCTGGCTAGTGATAATTGGACCTGACACTCCAACGTCCATTGTCCAAGCCCAACAGCCTCAAGCACAAGAAACCATCACACTCAGGCTCTCGCCTGATTTAGTTCGAGAACTCGACCTCCCCGAAGATCAAATCGTCAAAGGCTCTGTGGCTGAAGACGGATCGTCCATCACCATCAGCACAGAGAGCGGCACAGCAGAAATTGCTGGCAATTTTGTGTCGTCAGCGGGTGATGACATCAATGTACGGGTCCGGTCTGCAGAAATCCCTGAACAGCAAGAAACGCCGAAACCTGACGTTCTAACCAGGCAGTCGGAACTTGATGCTGTTTTTGAGAATACCTCTGCAAACATCGACAGTAGCGCAGATGTCGAAAACCTTTTAACAAATATTAAAAACGCGATTGAGGGTGGTGCGAATTCATTTTCTGGCGAGGTTGAGATATTTGAAGGTTTACCCCCTGTCGAAATTGAGTTTGAAAAAAGTGATCCGTCGAGTTTTCTGTGGGAAGCCCCAGAGGCAAGGGAATTTGAGGAAGCAGCGGAGGGCAGCAACTCCGTAGATTTTGGCGAAGGAGAAATAAACAGTGGGGAGACTGAAGAAGTCTTATTCAGTCAAACACTTAATTCTGATGATGATTGGACAATCAATGTCGATGCTGACATTGGGGATCGCGATCACATCTGGCTCCAGGGAAGAGTGCAGGACAATCATGGCAGATTTTCAATGTGGTTTGACAAACCTCGCACGGCTGCGTATGCGCTGGAAAATATAAGTGAGGTTCAGAAAAAACTAGAATCTTTTGGGATAACAGTTGATCACCTTGGTATTTCACCATTCCCTCGCACAGCGGTAGAAGACCCGCCGAAGAGCACCTTTATGATTGAGGTATAACGTGAAAAAGTTAAAAGGTGTTTTAGCAAGCCTTGCTCCGACTGTTGGCCGATCCTTGGGTGGACCACTTGCAGGAATGGGCATCAAGCTAATTGCTGATCGGCTAGGCGTATCAAATACTACTGACCCCCATAAACTTGAAGATTACATCGAAAAACATCCAGAGGTCATCCCGCAGATACAAGAAGCGGACAACGAATTCAGACGGACCTTGGAAGAACGTCAGATTGACTTAGAAACCTTTAAGACACAAGTCGACGATGTGCAGCATAGTCGCTTAACTTTCGGTGACGATCCTACGCCAAAAGCCTTCGCCATAATCGCGCTGCTTGGTTTCCTTGCGTACATTTTTATGGTCACTTTTAATGTACCCGAATCGGATGTGTTGCCGAATGTCATCTTGGGATACCTGGGCGGATTGATTTCTGGGATAAGTAGCTTCTTCTATGGAAGTAGCAACAACAACAAGTCGTAAATTATGAAAGAAGTTGAAACGCGGGTTACCCGACTTGAAGAACAAGTTATTACACTATTCAAAAACTTTGAGAGCGTGGATAGGAAACTTGATCACATCGAGGCCAAGTTTGAAAAAGAATTGCGCGTTGCGATGATGGAGCGATTAGTCTGGTTGGGCGTAATTGCATTAATTAGCTACCTGGGCACATAGCATGCTGATCAAATTAGAAATACCGCCAGGTCTGTATAAAAACGGCACCGAGTACCAGGCTGCTGGCCGGTGGACCGATGCTAATCTTGTGCGTTGGTTTGAAAACACACTCAGACCTATCGGCGGCTGGCAGACCATGTCATCTACGCAGTTCAGTGACGTGGCGCGCGGGATGCATGGCTATTTTGACAACTCAAATAACCGCCGCGTGATAGTGGGGACGACTTCAAATCTTTATGTCTACGCAGAGGGTGTGAGTCAATCAAACATCACCCCAAGCGGTATCGTGACCGGCAGGAACGATGCAGCATCACAAATAGGCTACGGTGCACAACTTTACGGCGAACATGCCTACGGTGTCGCTCGACCCGATAACGAACAGTATGACCCGGTCACGACCTGGACCATAGACAACTTTGGTGAGGATGCAGTCTGTTCGGCAACGACAGATGGCAAAATCTACATCTGGGAAAACAACCCCAGCGCGGTTGCAACTGTCCTGACTAACGCCCCAACGTCCAACCAGGGTGTTTTAGTCACAGACGAGCGTTTTGTCATGTGCCTCGGTGCAGGTGGCAATCCCAGAAAGGTCCAGTGGAGTTCGCAGGAAGCTGCCACGGTGTGGACCCCGGCAAGCACTAATTCTGCTGGCTCCCTGGAAGTGGCGTCAGACGGCAAGATCAGAGCCGGTATTGTTGTGCGTGGGCAGGTTCTTGTTTTAACAGATACTAGCGCACACGCTCTCTCATACGTTGGCACGCCCTTTTATTACACCCAGGAAACAGTAGGGTCTAACTGCGGAATAATCGCTGCGAAGGCGGTTGCAGTGACAGGCACGGCTGCATATTGGATGGGTGAGAAATCATTTTTCAGGTATGACGGCGGCTACACTGTGCCGATCAAGTCTGATGTAAGTGATTTCGTATTTAATCGCTTAAATCAAAGCCAGCGCAGCAAAATCTGGGCGGTTATTAATGGCCAGTACAACGAATGCTGGTGGTTTTATCCGTCATCATCAAGCACAGAAATAGACAGCTATGTTGCCTACAACTTCGTTGATGACACCTGGACGGTTGGGACATTGGCCAGGACTGCGGGTTTCGATGCCGGTATCTTCATCGATCCTATCTGGGCCAGTACAGATCGCTACATATATGAGCATGAAAGTGGCTTTGGTTACGACTCTGCAACGCCTTTTGCGGAGAGTGGCGCCATAGAGATCGGGTCCGGGGAGCGCCTGGCAGATGTCACTGAGTTAATCCCAGACGAGAGCAACCTGGGCGATACCTCTGTGATTTTTAAAACTCGCAACTTCCCAACTGCAACGGAGACAACGTCTAGTTCCTTCACTATGGCTAACCCTACCAGTGTTCGGCTCACTGCACGGCAGGTGCGAATTCGGGTAAGCGGCGCAAGCGCCAGTGATTGGCGCTATGGCAATCTGAGACTGAACATCCAGGCGGGATCGCGTCGATGAAACTGTCCAGACCTTTACCTACTTACGATGCTAACCAAATAGCCAGCAACCAGTTTCAGCTGGAGAGCGCTGACAGGCAAAACCACAAGAAGGAACAGACCGTGGAAATCGGTAGTGCGGATTTGGTTCTGACGGCCCCAGATGGTTCGCGTTTTAAAGTCACCGTGGACAACAGCGGCAACCTAGCAACGAGCGCAGCCTAATGGGTGTTAAATTCAAAAAGGAAGGCGATTGGGCCGACGGCGTAGACTTCAGCACCGCATTTGATCCAACAATCCCAAGCCAAGGATTTGATATAAATTTGCCTCCGCCAGTAGGGACATCTGGCGACATGGCTGCTTACAATCCATTTCCCGCTAATACCGGATATGCAACTGACAGTGGCGTGGCTGCTTACGATATGTACGCGCAGCAGGATGCGGAAAACCAGATGGGCGGCTTTTCGCCTGTTGTTCAAAACACTGTCGCCAACGTCTTTGACAATCGGGGCAACAACAACGCAAGAGGCGGTTATACGCCTGTCGGTGAAGATATTGAGGGCCAATACGGCTTTGAAGACCTAGCAGCGCAACCAACAGCTGATCAAATCCTCAACGACCCCAACAGGACAAATGAGCAGAAGGTCGATGAACTTTACGATCTATACCCAGACCAAGCCCCAGGCTTAATTTTAGGCCGCGCAAATGAAGCCGAAATGACGGCACAAGGGGTTTCGGACAGTTATCGGGACTTCCCCGTTGATGTGCTGACTACCATCCTGCAAACGATGGGCAATCAGGGCAACCAGGACGCACTTGATATCTTGGCGCGCAGTGCGCCGCTTCCTCAAGGCAATAATCAAGCTGGGAACCAAAATGGCAACCAGACCGGCAACCGAAATCCGGGGAACGATGATCCCAGCACACCCCCCAACGTCATTATAGGTGGTAACGGTACGAATGACGGTCAAACACCAATTGACGATACTCCCAAACCTGATGAGAACGGGCAATGCCCGGTTGGTTTCAACAATGTAAATGGCCAGTGCGTGGCAGTTGTCCCGCCTGGTAACGTAAATGTTGGCGATGATGATCCCCCTGAAGAAACTTTCGTCTGCGGCGCAGGAACTCTTAGAGAGGGCGAGACAGTAACCTCGCTTGATCTTTGCAACATACCGAAAGGCGACCCGCTAGGGAACGGTGATCCTCCAGGGGGCGATGACCCACCACCCGAAAACACATGTGAAATAGTTGGTGGCGTACAGTACGTGCGTGACGCCAATGGTGTTTGCGTACCTCCAGGGGGTGACCCAGGCGGCGGTCCATATGAGCCACCCAATGATCCTCCCGGCACAAACACCACAGTAGTTCCAGACGTAACTCCAGAAGTAACTCCAGAAATTCAAGCAACAGGTGGCAACATGGGCTTTGGCGATTTTCAATCGACATTTGAGCGAAACACAGAAGCGGACCAAGAACTGCGCAGGCGGTCAATGAATCTGCTGGGCTCTGGCCCGCAAGAGTCGTTGATGCAGCGGTATAATCAAGGGTTGACGCCTTTTTCCGGTCAGCGCTTTACCGGGCTTAATCAAGATCAAATTAACGCGAATCAGATGCTGCGCGGCAATGTGAGCGCGATCCCAGGGCAGAATATATTTGATCAAGCCACGGGCGCGGCGCAAGGTCTTGCACCTATTACTGCAAACACGATCACCGGGCCTCTAATTGATCCAGAAGCGATACAAAGCGGTGGCAGACAACGGATTCAAGACATTGTTGCCCAGCAGTTCGCGGGCACGAATCTGGCACCGTACACCAATCCTTACGATCAGCAGGTCGTTGATGCGGCACTGAGTGACATTGAGCGGCAACGTCAGATGGCATTGCAGCAAAATGCTAGCCAAGCAACCTTGGCAGGGGCATACGGTGGTGATCGCGCAGCGCTGATAGATGCTGAAACCAACAGGGCGGCTCTTGATACGGCTGCGCGCACAGCGGCGAGTCTTAGGCAGCAGGGCTTCAACGATGCAGCGGCTCGGGTTGAGTCAGATGCCAATAGGGCAATGTCAGCGTCGGAATCTAATCAGGCTGCAGACCAACAGACTGTTCGCGACGCCCTCAGTGTGGCCTCCGATAACCTGCAGGCCAATATGAGCCAGCAGCGTGCGGCTGATACTGACACTCAGCTGAATCAAATTAGGCAGTCCCAGGCTCTACTCGATGCCTTCGGCCAGGGCAGTGACATATATAGGCAGTATTTGGGTGACTTTGTTGGTCTGGGCGACAGACTTGATGCGCGTGACCAAAGAGAACTGGATTTTGATTTTGGCCAGTACCTGCTCGGGCAGGAATTTGACCAAGACCAGATCACGAATTTACTGAATCTTATTCAGCGTGCACCGCAAAATACCAAAATCACCGACAGCGTTGATGCTGGTGTGACGGGCGATCTTGGCGCTCTCTCTACGATACAAGCAATTATCGGCGGGCTAAGTGACATCACCACGACACAAGGTGTGGACGCAATACTCGACAGAATTAGAGGTTAAATAATGCCTGATTCATTATTAGATAGAATTGGAAACACGCTTGGTGGTGTGTCGCAGGGCCTGGGTGGTTTGCTCGGCGGGATTGGCCGTCGCCAAGCAGGAATGCCGAATCTGACAGATGCGCAGGGCATGGGTCTTTTACGAGCCAATGCGGCAGGTACGGGGCAGCAATATCTGGGTGACATCCGCACTCGCAACGAACTGAATACCGCTGTTCAGGCCATGTCAGGATTAAGCCAAGCGGATCAGCAAGCGCTGATGGCGTTACCGCCAAGTCTTCAGGCGCAGGTTATGCAGAACATCTTAGAGTTCCGCAACGCTCCATCAAGTATGACAGCCGCTCCGTCTGCCGTGCGTGAGTATCAATTTTATCAAAGCTTACCTGATAAAGCGGCGAGAGAGGACTATCTTCGTGTTAAAAGAGCCAACCCTTTTATAGATATAGGCGGGTCATTTGTACAGCCCAGCCCAGTTACTCCGGGGGATATAGTTGACGAAATTCCCATTGGGTTTGCACCCGGCGAGTCGCCAGAGGATCGAGCAGACATTGCGACAGCAGAGACCTTGGCTACAAGCGGGCTAGACCAAGTTCTATCACCTGCGCAAGGAATCATTGATGAAGAATTTGCGAAATCATATTCAGCTTATCAGTTTGGCACAGCGTCTGAGCCAGCAGGACGCTTTGCAGAAGAACGTAACATTGAAATCATGGATGGCGTTTTAGGCGATCTTGCGGGGACTTTGACGCCAGAGCAGCAAGGCGAGGTCTTTGGTTTTGATCCTGCGGCAGAGCCAAACAGGGTGATAGCAGAAAATGACATGAATCTTACGGGTAATGTGCTTGGCCGCGTGACCCCCATGATTCGTGGTTTGTACAATTCTGAATCTACTGACGTTCAAGAGCGCGTCGAACAAGTAGTGCAGCAGGGTTTGCGTGAAACTTTAGGCGGTCAGTTTGCACAGCAGGAAGGTGACAGACTTATTGCACGGGCTTACAACCCGGCCCAGGAAGAAGACGTAAATATTAGGCGCTTACTACCACTGTTTGAGTTGTTTAGAAGAGCAAAAGCAGAGCGAGACAGGCAGCGTCAGTATTTCTTAGAGAACGACAGTATTGCTGATTACGTTCCTGGTGAATATGGCAACATCACTATTTCAGATATCGAGCGCGCTATTGATGGCGAGGGGCTTCCTAGTCAGACCACATCGAGCATAACGCTCGAAAGTATTGGCCTTACGCCTTCGCAGATAGAACAGTACAAAGCTGGCACGCTCCCTAGTGGTCTGTCTATGGAACAACTCGACCAACTCGACAATTATGAGAATCAGCGATGAATATGAAAGCCAAGATAGCCGAAGAGAAGCGTAAACTTGCTCGTGGCGGTGGGTTACGGAGTGCGGCTCAAGGGGCATTACTCGGCTTCGGCGATGAACTAGAAGCAGCTGTTCGCAATCCTGGGCTAATGTTTGGGCTCGACAGTAGCCGTCAAGAGTATGATCAAGACGTCGCAAATATTCGCGGCTCAATCGACGCATTTAGAGAACTAAACCCGAAAACCGCGCTGGCGGCGGAAATAGGTGGAGCGGTAGTACCATCGCTTGCAGCAATGCTTTTTCCAGCGCTTGCCCCAGCGGCTGGCGCACGGAATATCGGCTTACTTGGCCGAATGGGCCGTGGTGCCCTTACTGGTGCAACGGAAGCAGGTGTTTATAGTATGGGTACGCAGGAGGGTGGCCTGCTAAATCGCAATCCGCTCAACATGGAAACCGCTACAGGTGGTGCAATCGGTTTTGCTCTGCCTCCTGTGCTCCAAGGGGTGGGAAGGGCGGTCAATCGTATGCGCAACCCGATGACCAAGGCCCAACGTGCTATGACTAACATATTGGGCCGCGATAACACGACTGTCACTGACATGGTATCGCAAAGAAATCTGGACAAGCCCCAGGTCGCGGCAGACCTCTCCGGTGCAAATGCACAATCCAGAGTCGGTGCGCTTGAGGGTATGCCCGGACCACAGCGCGATACCATCAGGACGGGATTGCGAGATCGTCAACTGGGACAAGCAGAGCGTGCGATTAGGGACATTGAGGAAACTACCGGGGCAATCCTAACTGATACTAATCGGGCGCTAGAAGATTTAAGCCAAGCGCGTAAAAACAACGCCCAGCCACTCTACGAGAAGGCGTATGAAGCAGGGCAGGTTATCGACGATCCTGAACTGTTGGCGTTGCAAGCTGATGAAGGTTTCCAAGCTGCCTATAACAAGGGCAAAGAACTTTACGAGATCGAAAACAGGACTCGTCGGCTAAGAGGTGCAGAGCCACTTCCTCCGTTGCCTGAAGTAGACGCAACACTTAACCTGCGTGGACTTGATCAAGCATACCGGGGCTTGAGAGCGCAAGCTGATAAGGCTTTCAGCGACGCCGAATACAATACAGGTCGAGCGCTAAAAGATGAGGCAAATGCCTTACGTGACAAACTTGACGAAATGTTTCCCGAGTATCGCGAGGCGAGGGCTGTCTATAAGTCTGATAGCGAAATGATTGAGGCGCTGGAGTCAGGCCGTGACTTTATGTCCCCGGCAAAGACAAACAGCAGGACCATACGCGAAGAAATTGCTGACCTCGATGAGGGGCAGCTAGAGGCATACCGTATGGGTGCTGTTGATGCCATTCGACAGTCTATATATCGGTCTGCAAAAGATGGCACGAACATACAAAATCGCTTCTTCGGGACCAAAGAAATGCGGGACCGACTGCGACTCTTGTATCCAGATGGCGACGCCGGGCAGGCTCAGTATGATCAGATGTTGAATCGTTTGAGCCAGGAAACGCAAATGCAGGACACTCTGCGTGCTACTTACGGCTCGCGCACAACCCCCATGGCCCAGGAAGTTGGCGAACAATTGGCTGATGAGGGTGCAATTGATTTTTCTCGTTTCAATCCACGCCAAGGCTTAAAGGCAAATCTTGCTGACAACACATATCGAGCCTTGGAGGCTCGTGCACGGGGGGCCGGTTCTCCGGCAACCCGCCAGGCCACGGCAGAATTACTGATGGACCCAGTAGCAGTTCCTGCATCTAACTTGGCGACACGGGAGATCATGCCGGTGGCAAGTCCTGCGATGCAAGAACTGCGAAGTAATACTAGAGAGTCACTCCGACAGGCCGCTCAGTTGCGTGGACTCTTGAACAGAACGAATATCCCTCTTACGGGATTTAGTGGTCTGCTTGGTGGCATGGGGATGAACGAGCGCCGCTAATCTGTGCCGCTTTTTGTGCCGCTTTTGTCGTCTGCCATTGACTTTCTCTGTCCGCGAGCGACTGACAAGTATAAGAAAAACAGACACTTATATTTGACACTCACGGACAGTAAAGTACAATCTAGGGTTTCGAAACCCCTAGGGGACGCCAAACATTTCCGAATGGAAACAATGGCTTACGTGTTTTAAGGTGTAACTTGTGCCGCTTTTGTGCCGCTTTTCTGTTTCACTTAACGACACGTAGGCCATGATTCGGCACCGCAACACCTTCCAAATGTGATCTATCTTTCTTACCGCTGTACCCTCTTATGAAATGCGCGTAGGTGCTCTGGAAAACGCCTACACCGTGTCCTAATTCCATAGCGCACTCTGCGTGACTATTGTTCTGACTAATCAACTCAGAGGCTCTGGTGTGCCTAAAACAGTACATATCGCGTGGTTGGAACCCCTGACGGTGCAGGGCAATGTTTTTGTCCGCGTGTAGTTGCTTGTGTAGCTTGTAAAGCGGCGTTCTGTCTTTGAGTGGATTGCCGTCTTTGTTAACGAACAGAAATTCTCCAAAATCAAGATTGTTGCAAAATGCAGCAATGTGCGGCCTTGCCCATGTTGGTATGTAGACGTGACGCGTTTGCAGGGTTTTTGTTGAATCGACCCCCTTGGCCTTAACTTGTCGATAGACGTACAAATCTTCCCCGCCCTCAATCAGACAATCAGTGCTGAGTCCCAATATTTCACCCGTCCGCAAACCGCAAGCAAAACCAATCACAGCCATCAAGTGGAAGTCACCAGGTCTGTTAAAGGTATAGCGCGGCGCAGCTGACAAAAGGATACGACGCTCTGGTTCCTCATATTTATCCACAGGCAGCTTACTTGTCTTTGCGATTTTTATGTCTGACGCTGGATTTGGCCAAATCGCGTGTTCCTGAAAAACGCCCCGTAGGACGATAACCCGATTTGTCTGCTCACTACGCGAGTAGTTGCTCCCGTCTGATTTTTCCCAGTTGCTGATTATTTCTTTCACTTCAGCTTGGTGGATCGATCCTAACAATCTGCCCTCAAAGTGGGGCAACCAGATCGTGCGAAGCATCCTAGTAGTTTTATCGATTTCTACCGTAAATCGCTGGGCATGCAGATAACGCTCCACGGCAACTTCAAAACGCATGGTGTAAAAATCATTGGCATGATGCCCCGTTTCGCTCTCTGCGATTCGGACCTCTCTCAGCTTCTTTGCTGCTTCAATATGCCTTGCATTGTTTGGTGAGTACGTTGAGGGCAAGATTTCGCCGTTCGCGTGTTTGCGCCCCCAACGGATTCGGATTCTGTCATCTTGTTGCCAGACTCCTGTTGCAAGTTTCCTGACGATTCGTTCAGCCATTGGTTTACCTCCCTCAAGTTCACCATTGTTTGACGCCCAATTACTTTGTAATGTTTACCATGTTGCCAGTGACGCTTTCTCCAACCTTCCAAAACGCCATCAGTAATACCTAGATCGGCACAAAATTTCTTTCCTGATACGAATTCCAACTCCATCAAAATTCATCCGACAGCAGATCGTCCACGCTAAATTCTTTTGCAGGTGCAGCTGCTTGCTGCGGCGCTTCGCCAGGCAGTGGCTTGTCGTGCTGCTTGCCCTTCGGCGGCTTGTTCATTATCGGCCCACGGTTCCCAGTGATGTATGTGTTACCGTTTTGATCCTTACGGATTTTCAGCCCAAAGAAATGGTAGTACCCGTCAAATTTACCGTGACCCTTAAAGTCATCGTGCCATTCTTCAGTCTTCTCTTTGTTCTTCCAGACCGTAAATCGCTCCGAATCGTCAAATTCCTTTTGCATGCTTTCTCCTTTTTTCTACGTGTTCATTAACTTCTTCTAAAAATTTCACTGTCTCTGCCAGCAAAGCATCAATCTTTTCTTCATTGCGCGGGAAGGGGATAACGAACGTCTGGAACCCTTCCTCAACGCGCGGGTCGTACTGGACGAAATCAACATGCGTCGCCCCAGTGCACGCCATTTGGCAATGCATCTGCCACTGATATTGGTCTTTGATCTGTGCTGTCCACTTTGGGTCATCAATCGGGACTTCGTTTATCAGCAGATCTATAAGTGCTACCTGAGTGAAATCCGAGTACGGACATTTGATCTCGATCATTCTGCTCGGATCACTTGCCCAAATTCCGTCCGGTGACGCGCATAAGTTCTCGATCTCTGGATGATCGATTGCCGCAGGTTCAATTATCAATTCGCCTGTAATCCACTCATAAGCATCGCGCGCTTTAGGCTCGTATTTGACGCCATGTGCCATTGCCTCCCTTACCTTTGGAGGGAAGTCTGGCTTAACTACCTCGCCTAAAAGTTCCTTGACCTTCTCGTCAAAGTATTTTTTTCTGCTATCAAGGTACGCTCCGCGCTTGCCCGGCATGATGTTGCCAATCGCGCTTGCAGTTACCTTGCCGCGGCGGTGAGCGAACCACTCTTCGCTACGCTGCTGCATCGTATCCGCCTTTTAACTGATTCTTCACGGCGTGCGCTCGGTCTTTGTAACTGTTTGGCAATTCTTTATAGGCTTTTGTCCTGACTTTTTTTGACCAAGTAGCACCCAAGCCTTTAAATGTTTGCGTGCTGTTCAATTCGCTAATCAGTTCAGCCAGGATGATTTCGTAGTCAGGGTTCACAGGCTCTTGATAACGCTCAACAGCGCCGTCAGTGTCGTCCGGGTCTTCCGTAATTATCATGTTCGATAGAATCAACAGGTTGTATCTGCGCAAGTAGGTCTGTGCCGCGCCAACCCTCTGGCTGTCGGTTGGGTCGAAAAGCTGCTGACTGCCAGTTGTTTGGTACGTTTCACCATCAACGGTGAAGGCTGTCGAAATCTGATAATTAGTGTGCAGGTATTCGCCGGTCACCGCGTTCAGGACATCGTCAGTCCGCTGCGCGTGTCTGACAGATACCTCGGGATAGTTCGATTTCAAATGTTTCTGAATTTGCTCCAGTGACACATATTTACTCCGTTGCCCATCAGCTGCTGGTTTTAATTCATCCTTAGCTAACGCCTTCAAAATTTCCTCTAAGTTTCTTAATCCTTTCTTGCTCATCATTCCTCCTTAAATATCTGCGTTTGGCCCTCGTGCAGCAGCGAGTCCGCATATTTATCCAGTTGCGGTTCCATGGCGATCCACTCCGCTCCTGCCCATAGGTAGAAGATAAGTATAAGAAGTATCAATTTATATGTCTTGTTAGTAACTTGTGTATACATAATGTATATATGTCGGGCAAATTTTTTTTAAATGTCTTTCATTGATCCAATGACCACGCCGATCACTGTCATGTCCTTTTTAACTTTCACAAATCGTACCGGCCAATCAGGGTTTTGATTTTCGTACACCCCTTCACCGAGGTACTTAGCGTAGCCAATCTGCCCTCCCTGCTTAAAGCACACCATCTTGCCTGTACTGGCATCTACGTCGCGATCAACCACGGCTGTTGAGCCTCCAGCTAACTCGGGCGCGTTCGCTTCAGACGAAACGCCATACGCCCAGGTATTGTCGCTGTGTTTTCCAGGCCAAAAAATCTTTCTTAGATTTTTGCCGTTTGTCTTGATTGCTTCTTCCACATCCACACCAACTGCATAGTACACATCACCGCCAAGACCATTTACTTCAGCAGTGACATCATCCATCAATGCGTCTGCTTCAGCTGCTAATCTTGGTGACCACTCCGCAAGCTGCACTCCCATCAGCTTGCTAAATTGAAGACCGCGCTTGAGGCTAATCGGATTTCGGCCATTCACCATGTGACTGATTTGCGACCTGTCGGTCCGCATTAGTTCAGCCAATTGCGTGTAAGTGAGTGGCTGTGACTTGATCCAAGCCTTCAGCACGTTGTGTTCCGATTGCGCCATTCTTATACCTGCGTGTAATATAGGCAGCGAGTATATCTGATATATCACCAAATATATATAATCGGTACATCTGTGAGAATCTTAACAAAATTATATGAGACGTAAACAGACGTTATCGGTATTTAGTTACTTTATAACGATAAAAACAATAAAAATTCCGATTTATTCGGAAATAAATACATAAGGTATGGAAAAAAGTAATCTAGAAACACTTAAAGCAGAGTGGACACGGCACAAGAACTTGCATGAAACCTCTCAGACCGCTGTTTCCAAAAAACTGGGTTGGGCTCCAGCAACTCTTGGGCTGTATCTTTCTGGACGACGCAAAATAAAAAGTGAGCATGCAGTGCAACTTGCTAACCTTTTTAATGTTCCGGTGACTGCAATTCTTCCTGATCTTGAAATGTCGGTGGTACGCGATGTGCAAATTATTGCCACCGCCAGCGGTAATGAGCCGCTCCACGCGACAAAAAAATTGCAACTACCGCCCGAAAGTCTAGGGATCTTCTGCGATATCCCAATATTCATGGATGGCGCGGCCCTGGCTATACCTGTGGGCGTTACTCTGATTGTCTCTGAGGATATGGAGCCCACCTGGGACCAGCGATGGCCGAAGATGGAGCCAAAATATTGGGTTGTGCAAACTAAAACAAAAACCAAATTGGTCATGTCGTCCACCCGTCCGCGCAAGCGGGTGGGCGAAATTGTGTATCACCTGCACCAAGCGTTATTTATTTAGTCAGCCTAAGCGAAACTAATATCGACAATTTCAGCATTTTGGATTTGACCCATACATATACATATTGTATGTTTCTGGCATGAAGGACAAAGTATTCAAAACAAATCTTCGCAAAGTTTGCCGAAAATACAAGATCAAAGCCGCTGACATAGTGGCGGGAACGGGTCTAACCGATTCGCAAGTTGGCGAAATTTACAATCCAAATTCCACGATACAAATAACGCTGGGTACTGCTCACACCATAGTCGCGTTCCTGCGAGAACGCACGGGCACTATGATAAATCTAGATTATTTGATTGATGATGAATATTTTGAGGTCTACAACAAATACGCTGAAAAGATGCTCGTTCATTTCAAACAGCGCCGAGCAGCGCTTGATTACTACACGATAAATTTAGAGCGGCTGCAAAGCGAGCAGGACGACTTTATCGAGTACCTGGCTAGGCTCGGAGAGCGCTTAGACGTTTAAAAAAAATTTGCTCAGATAAAGTATAAAGTGTATCTTTTGGTGTACTTTTTATCGCAAAGGAATTGCAATGGATTGCAAATACCCAGACAGTTTCATAAAGCCAGAATCACTAGAACAGTGGTTAAGGGCCAACAGCCGCACTCACGAAGAAGCAGCTGATCATTTCGGTTTTCAAAAGATAACGATTACAAAATATGCCTCGCACCCCACGCGTGACATCGGGGTGTGGGGGCACAAGATTTGCGAAACGGAGGAACTGGAAGTTCTGAGTTTGCACGTCAATGGCCGCATGGTCGATTTCCCGCACCCACTCAAAATTATTGTTACAAAAGAATTAAAGCCGCGCGGGAAGATGGAGCGTGTATAACGCGGACCAGATCGCGCAGATGATTGGTGGGCGCAGAATTGGCGAGGGCAGATATCGCGGCAAATGCCCTGTGCACGGGAAAGAACATTTCTACGTGACTGACGGTGATCAGGGCACAATGATGTACTGTCACGCAGGCTCAACGTTCCACGAACTCTGTGAGTCTCTGGGTATCAAGCCCACTGACTGCTTCCCAGGCAAATACACGCCGCCGCCGTACAACCCAAGTAACGACATGACCACTGTGACGTTGGCTGTTTCTCATCTCAAGAAAGGGAAAAGTCTAAGTGTGTCAGATATAGATTTTGTTAAGAAAGCAAAACGCAGACTCAAACAAAATAACAATTGGAGTAAGGCAGTTGAGTTTGCAAAGAGTTGTTGAACTGGGCGATCCAATCGCCGTGGCTTTTTATTCTTTCCTCAGTTTGCTTCCTGACGGTCAAGCAGTGAATGCGAAAGAAGTAATGAGCAAATTCAGCATAGGACGCAATCGATTTTATCGTGCCAGGAAGTTGCTGTTGGCACACGAATTGATAGCGGAGGAAAAGCTGCATGATGAAAGTGGAAAACATGCTGGAGTGCGTTACAGCGTTCCATGTGAAACCACTCGCCGTGATGCTGAAAACGACAACGCGGAAGACTTGGCACGTTCTATGCAATTATATAATTATTATAATAATACTGAACATGTAATACATGATCATGTAATACATGATCATAATAATATTATTAATAATAAAAACACCTCACCGCTTGTTCAAAAATACCCACACGGCTTTGAGCAGGTGTGGACCACCTTCGATGAAACTCTTGGAAGCAAGGGATCGAAGGCAGAAGCCTTCAAAGAATTTAAAAAATTAAAACTAACCGACGCTGACGTGGACAAGCTATGCACGATGATTCTGTCCGAGGTAACCCGCAAGCGAACTGACCGGGAAGCGGGGGAGTGGGTTCCCAACTTTCCGCATGTTTGCCGTGTGCTTAAGCGCCGTGAGTGGGAGACTTGGGCAGAATCATCACCCTCTGCAACGTCAAGTGCCGAGGTGTATCTGTGATCCCCATCGATAGAATTTCTGTGAGTGAATTTGATCAAAAAACGTTGGATGGTGTGTTGGCTGAAAAAACACAGCACCGGGTCCAGTGGCTTGATCGGCACGCAGATAAAATTCTAACTGAAAACACAGAGAACTCAGCACTAATCGGAACTAACTTGCCCTGGGAAAAGTGTGCAGGAAAAGTTGTTCTGCAGGAGGGGTCTGTTTCCACCTGGATAGGAATTGACGGTCACAAAAAATCAAGCGTGCTAAATCAGATCGCGGTGTTTGCTGCCAGGGAGCAGGTAGTCGGCATTGCGAGTTTTGAAATGGACGTGAGGGCACTTGGCCAACTCATGGTTAAACAAGCCTACGGGGCCATTGAGCCTAGCCGCGGCCTTGTGCAACGTTTTCTTGAATGGTCAAAAGATCGGGTGCTGTGTTATGACCACGTCGGCACGGTTAAACCGATTGAAGTCTACGCTTTGATCGTGAAAATGGCGCGTGATTACGGGGCTAAGTTTATAGTGATCGACTGCCTGCAGATGATCTCTGGAGTGTGCGGTGACAACGAGCAGGAGCGCGCTCTGATGTCGATGCTGGTGCAGCTGGCTAAGGGCTTCAACATTCACATCGCCCTCGTGCACCACGCCAGGAAGCCTGAGAAGGGCGGTGACGAGTACATGCCTACACGTTTCGATGCTCTGGGCTCCACGTCGATTTCTCAACTCAGCAGCATCCTGGCTATCGTCTGGTCGGATAAGAAAAAACAACGCCTGCTGGACCAGCACGAACTCGGCGTGGAGTTGACGTCAGAGGACGAGGAATATCTGCAAAGACCGGATACTAGGATCACAATTGCTAAGAATCGGCACATCCCTTTCGAGGGAGTGATCGCGCTGTGGCAGCACCCATCTAGGCAGTTCATCCCCTCACCGAGTAAAGACCGGATGCACTTCGTGTAATGGAAGGACAGCACTGGCAGATTTCCAAGACCCAACAGCTGCCTTCGCTACATGAGGCGATTGAAAAAGCGCTCGATGAAAACGGCACCCTGGTCGTGCAGATCTGGGATGGCAGGAAGCGTAGTGACGGGCAGAACAAGCTGCAGCACGCGATGTATCGTGAGATAGGCAAGCAGTTATATGGCGGCGATTGGAGGTTAGCGAAGCGGGAATGCAAGCTGACCATTGGGGTGCCCATCCTGCGCCAGGAGTCAGAGCAGTTCAAAAATCTTTACGACAAGGTTATTGGCACTGGAAAGAACGCCAAGATTGATCACCAAACCAAGCTGGAATTCATGGAAGTGTTGGACGTGAGCAGTGCCCTAAGTGTCTCTGGCGCAAATGAGTACATCGAAGGCATATACAGCACTTATGCGGAGAAGTTTAGCTGGTCTGATTTTGTTTCGCGCAGCACGAAGGAACTTACACGGCAATGAAATTGACAGTAGAAATTGAGGATTCGGAGATCGAGGAATTGCGCGATCTGATCGAATCATGGATTGAGCGAATCGAAGATGCCCTCGAAAAAGCGCAAAACAAAGACCACAGCGAAGATCATTGATGATTGCGCTGTGCTCATGCAGAAGCTAGTCAGGCTGAAGGCTGCTGACCACAACGGTTTCTGCAAATGCGTGACTTGCGGGAAGGTAAAGCACTGGTCCGAAATGCAGGGAGCCCACTTCATAGAGCGTGGGAAACTCGGCACAAAAATCATGGAAGAGAACATCCATCCGAGTTGCCAGTGGTGCAACATGATTGGCGACAAGCATGTCCGTTGGGTCAAGGAGGCATACAGTATGTTTATGCGTGATATGTACGGCGAAGAGTTCGTTAAGGAAATGCTGCAACAGAGCGCGCAGGTTAAGAAGTACGGCAAGCAGGAGGCGCTGGACATGCTTGACGACCTGAAAGCCAGGGTCAAAGAGCAGGAAGAGAAACTGAACTCGCTGCGGCCGACCAATGAAGAAAACTACTAAAGAAAAGATTGATGATCTGTTGGACATCTGGATCGACACAGCACGCCAGGTCGAAGTCGGGTGGCCTGCGGCATCAATGTTAAGCAAGTTCATTGAGTACCGTGGTAGCTTCCAAGACAGCCACAAACCTGCAGGTTTAGAAATTTATGTCGAGAGGCAACAGACCCGGCATGCAAAGTTTGCAGACATTGACTTGGCGCTGTCGGAACTCGATGAAGAAAAGGCTATGTCGATATTGGGTAAGCGGTACTACCAGGGCTTAACTGAACGCGGCAAAGCCTACACTAACAAGGACCGGGCGAACAAAGTCGACCAAGGTTTGAAGCAGTTTGAGAACAACTGTTCAGCGGCCTACAGGCAGCTAGCAAAGACTTTGGACCTGCTTGAAAAAAGATCAAAATACACTACATATTCTTAGTGTTTGCTATTACAGTTTTGGTAACGTGGACCTCTGCCGTCCGATTTGTGGGCAATCCCTCTGGCACGTCCACGGCCTCTCAGACCTCACCGACTATGCAAAAAATTATTGAACTCCTGAAACGCCAGGAAGGTTTGCGGCTGCATCCCTATCCTGATGGCGAAGACCTATCGATAGGCTACGGACGCAATTTGTCGTCTGTGGGCATAACCGAGGAAGAGGCAGAGCAACTGCTATTCAACGACTTGGAGAGAGTGCTAGCAGAAGTTCGTGACCGATATGAATACTTTGATGGGCTGTCTGAAAACCGGCAAGTAGCGGTGCTGTCGCTAGCTTACAACCTGGGTGCTACACGCCATGCGCAATTTCTTAACCACCATGCGAAGATGGCTGCAGAGTTATATACCGAAGCTGCGCAAGAAATTTACCCAGATAGCCGCTACGCGCAGCAGGTGCCTAATCGTGCACGAGAACTTGCGGAGATCATCGCCAGTGACACCTTGGAACTATGAAGCGTATTGCGAGCGTGTCGTAGACGGCGACAGCATAAAATTTGTAGTGGACCTCGGGTTTGCAGTGAGCAAGCGCGTTGACTGCAGATTGTTCGGGATCGACACGCCAGAAATGCGCGGTGGTACAGATGAGACCAAGGCGGCTGCAAAATTAGCAAAAGCGCGCGTTGAAGAAATTGTCCCTCCAGGTGCAAAAGTATTTTTGCGCTCACTCGAACTGGATAAGTACGGGCGTAGCCTGGCAGTTGTTATCACTGGCGACGGTGACGTGGTCAACGATATGCTAATTGATGAGCGGCTTGCGGTTCGCTACGACGGCGACAATAAAGATCAGATAGCCGAGGACCACGCTAAGAATTTAAGCTGGCTACAGGGCCAAGGTAAAATCTGATGGCAATTCCTGCAGCCCTAGCGGCGCAACTCACGCCTGAACAATTAGCAGCACTAGAACGTGCCACCGGCCCTGGTGCGTTTGGTCAATATCCGCAACGTATTCCCCAGCAAATGCTGCCCTACAGGCCCAGCGTGACGGATCGCATCGACATGGGTGCATCTGACTTGTTTGGCAACGACCCGGTTGGTCGCAGACGCCAGGGCATGGTCAACAGGTTTGTGCAGAATCTGACGCCATTGCCGGTGCTGGATATTCTGCGAGATGCTGAAGAACAATATGACCGAGGCGCATTTGGATCGGCGGCAGCGAACACAGCGATGGCTGCGATTGGTGTGACGCCCGTAGGCAAAGTGTCTCGCCCAATGCGGTCAGTGCGTGGCTCACAGCGGCAGAAGTTCCCCGGCATATTTAAAGAGCCAGAGCAGTTAGTCCAAGAGGCTAACGCCATGGTCGCGCCTGAATCTGGTGCGATGCAGCGGTTGTTCGGAGTTGATCGACAAGACCTGTACGAGATCGGATCAACCAGGGCGGGCAATCAACCAGTAGATTTACCTGGCATGCCGGCTAACCCGAAGGGCACAGCACATGGCAGGAATGTCATGGAGAAGCGGAACGAGCGCCGATTAGTAAATGCACTTGAGGCCAACAGAGGCACACCGCTAGAGCAGGGGATGACAGGCTGGTATGTGATGGACCCGGTCTATCAACGCTTAGAGGAGTTAGTAGGCCCAGCCCAGGCAAGAATTGAATATAACAATTTGAACACGCTAACCGGGCTACAGAGTCCCCAAAGCGATGTTCTTACTGAATTAAAGCGCGGCACTGCTGCAAACTTCCTAAATAAGCAGGGGCGTTTTGACGATTTCATGGCGTTTGGCGGCATGTCAGCGTCCGCAAGAGAAAAAATGGGCAGTGCGTATCCAGCAGATATGCTGAAGATACCTGGCCACACAGGCCACAAGACGAGCGCGGGAATACCTACTCGCAAGTTTTTAGAAACAGGATCAGCCCAACAGACATCCCCCAAAGTCCCGGCGTATATTCAGGCATCAAGCGTGCCAGAGGTTGGGTTTCAGACCAGCTTCCCGGTGGGCGATGCGCATTTTAGTCGCGGTATTGGTCTCACTGACGTGCGCCCAGAGAAGAAGACTGACATGTTTAGTTCGTGGTCTATGCCAGAGGCGGCTGAACTAGCACCATGGTTTCGCGAGCAGATAGCACGTCAGGCTGGATATGAGGCAGTGCCTGCGCAAGCCAACCTATGGGGCTTATTGGGGCCGCAAACTGGCGTAGATACGCAGATAGGGGCTCCTAAGCTAGAGTTGCTGAGTGACTTAATTATGGACACGAGCAAGCGGTTAAAGGTGAGCCCTGAAGATGCGCGGGATATGGTTATAACTGGTAAGACGCATGCAGGATTTGCAACGCCTGAAATGTTGGCAGCACTGAGTGCGGCAGGGCTAACTGGCGCTGCCTTAATGCGCGAGGATTAGTTTAAGTAACGCTCGCGCTCGGCAGGAGTGAGAATGTTAAGGCAGACAGGGTCATCGAAGGCATACACTAGCTTCACTAGTTCAAACATTTCCTTCGGTGAATGCAGCGAGTCTAACGCCCATGTGTACGTCTGACCCTCTGCAACGACAATTAAATGGGTTTCAAGTTGCATTAGGTTAGATACGCTCTGACCAATTGCGGATACCCTTGTTTCGCGTGCCCGGCATATATTTTTTAATATGCTCTTTGAACGCAATGCGAAATTCACCCATGTCGATCACCGAGAAAGGTGTACGGCCCTGGAAAAGTTTTGCCTGAGTCTTATTCCAAACGATGTATGGATAAGGTCCAAGATTCCCTCTAATTGGCACGCTGCGCTCTCTCCACTTGGCTGAGTTTTGCTCAAAATCGACGAGTGTGTCTCGTGTGTACACAGTATCCAGGCGGAGCATCAAGTCGCCGCTGTCAGCGTCGTACAGTGTGCCGTCTGTTAATGTGTGCAGTTCTTGCAATTGCGAGTCAGTGAGTTGCATCAAATTAGTCCTGACAATGGTTGATGTCGCTTAGATTAACATGAAGTTGCGCCAGCGCGCTGTGTACGGCTCTTGAATCCTGGGCGATGTATGCCTGCAGGGCACGTTTTGCAAAGCGTTTAGCCCTGGCGCGCACCTGGTTATCGTGAGGGTAGGCGGCAATAGCCCGATACGCCTGATTTATCTGATCTTTCGCGTCTTCCATCGAATCGCTCCTTTTGTGACCGTTTGTATACATAAAGTATATAGTACATATATCAGCATATACAAACTATACTTTAGGAATGGATGAGGACAAGCGTAAAGAGTTAGTTCGGCAGCAGGGAGTTTTATCAGGCGGCTGGGTGTCATTCCCGTTTGACGCCAGGTGCAGCCGGTGTGGTTATGATTTCCTGGGGCACCCAAACAAAGAATCGATAATTAGCGGCTGTCCTAGCTGCGGAAAGAGCTACTGCGAATGAAACCACGCAAGGGCAAGGCCAAGGTCAAGGTGACCGCGTCAGGCAAGAAGGTCTCATACGGCCAGGCAGGCAGGGCCAAAGACGGTGGACCACGAGTTCGACCAGGAACAGCTAAAGGCGATTCCTACTGCGCCAGGAGCGCAGGGCAGATGAAGGCGAGCCCGAAGGCCGCGAAGAATCCTAACAGCCCATTGCGGCTGTCTCGTAAACGCTGGAAGTGTAAGGGGACCAAGAGTGCCAACTAAGAAAGGCTTATACGCCAACATTCAAGCGAAGCGAAAGCGCATCAAGGCCGGTAGCGGCGAGAAGATGCGTAAGCCCGGGAGCAAGGGCGCTCCAACGTCTAAACAATTTAAGGCTGCGGCTAAGACCGCGAAGGGGAAGAAGAAGTGAAGGGTAAGCATTCAAGAGCTGGGCTACACGGCGGTAAGCGTTCAGGTATGCCATATGGCAAGAAGGCGGCTAAGAAGACAGCTAAGAGGACTGCGAAGCGCAAATAAACCCATAAGCAAGGAACGCTATGGACTATGTAGAGATCAAGCTAGACCTGTCAGAGATGATGGACGCCATAACCGCTGGGGCATTTAGAAACATTGAGTGCATCCGCAACAAGGCAACGGTTATGTATGGCCAGGACGAGTCAATGACCTGGGACCACAACATCGAAGGTGCCATGGGTGAGAAGGCGGTGGCCAAGTACCTGGATAGATACTGGCAGGGTAAGGGCCAGATGCGCGGCGACGACGTGTCCATCTACCAGGTCAGGGCATCAACCCATGACAACGCTCACCTGGTACTGCATGACCGTGACGCTAACGATAAGTGGTACTTCCTGGTGACGGGTAAGTGCGGCGAG
>VMHT01193400.1_pt1 | contig 35942 bp, 51 predicted proteins | sample 4693611 | NCBI WGS metagenome assembly VMHT01 (sample SAMN12280063, study PRJNA550983) | marine metagenome | isolation source: seawater sampled from same location over 5 years 0.02-0.2 micron viral filtrate | place: USA: collected off the coast of southern California halfway between the port... ...
ACATCAATTTCAACCACCCTCTACTGACTTTTTAAAAAAATTAGGTTACAGATTTTCTAGAACTTTATTAAACCATGATAATATGCAATCAGAAAATTATTTATGGAGAGCAGTAGTTGTTAATGCTTTAGAGGATACTATGATAATAAGAGATGATAGAAAGTCTGCTACCTTAAAAACTAATGCTCATTTATGGATAATTAATAATTGTAAAGATTTTGATAGGGTCTGTGGTTGGGCTATGTTAGATTCCGAACAAGTATCTAATGCTTATAAAAAAGCAGTAGATAGTAAACAAATTATTTTTAGTAATAGACATTTATACTGGCTAAAATACAATTTTTTATTTAAAAAATTTAAAAGTAATATTGATTCTAGAATGAAGAGAAATATAAAAAAAGAGATGAGAGATGTTAAAAGAGCTGCTTTATATGAAGAGGTGAGCTATGACGTCAACGTACACAACTCACCTGCACTAACGGATTGAGAATTATAAGTGATTTACAAAACTCAATACAATAAATATGATAATTTATAGGAGAAGTCAATGAATATTAAACAAAAAATAAAATTTTCTATGTTACTACTATATAGTTATATACAAACTTTTTTTAAAAACATAATTGTAAAATCAGCAAAAGTTTTGGGAAAATGGGAAAAATAGCAGAAAACATAGTATTACAGAGAAAAAGTTTTAGGAAAGTTTTGGGAAAATTCCTAAAGTTTTGGGAAAATAGAGGACCGAACTCTTGCATTTTTTTAAAAAATAAATTTATTCTATAGAGATATATATGCCACAACGAAGTAAACAGATTAGAACAATTGAAGACTTAACAACAAAACAAAAAAAGTTTATCGATACATTAGTTAGTCAATGGGGACAAATAACAAAAACCGATGCTTTAATAAAAGCAGGATACAAATGTAAAAACAAAGATGCTGCAATGGTGTTAGCCAGTAAGTTAACTAATCCAAATTTAAACCCACATGTTTGTAGATACCTAGAACATAAATTAGGAACAGAGAAAGATAAGTATGAAAAAGATAAACTAAGAAGATATAAAACTTTTGAAAGATTACGTGATGGTGCAGAAGCTAAAGGACAATTTACTGGAGCTATAAATGCAGAGTTTAGATCAGGACAATTAGCAGGACAATTTGTGGAAAAAAAAGAAGTTTTACATAGCACTCTTGAGGGTATGAATAGAGAACAATTAGAAAAAAGACTACAAGAATTAGAAAATAAGATAAATGATGGGGGTACAATCATAGATGTTACACCAGAAAAAAAGCAAATCAAAAAGGTTAAGCGAAAAAAAAATTTGGAATAAACTTAACCTTTTTCAAAAAGAACATAAAGAGGCATATTTCTGTAAGATAGAAAGCCCTACAATGAACGGAATACCTGATGTTCATTGTGTTTTTAAAGGTTATATTTTTTGGTTAGAATTAAAAGCTAATCCAGGTAAGAATTATGGAGTTTCAAAATATCAAATTGTATGGCATTTAAAATATAGGAGAGCAGGTGGTAATGTATTTATCTTGAATCAACCCTTCGTGGACCGAGCACCGAAACTTCTGGCTGTCGAAGAACCGGGGGTCGTGCTTCCCGTTCCACATAATTTCATTCCCGTTCCCGTTTTAGATATAATTACTTGGATGGCCAGATGATCCTGGAGGCTGGCTGCCATGAGCCAGCTCCTGATGCCGTTCCCGTTCCCGTTCAAAGCCTACAAAACTGGGGTTTTTTTACAAGACAGGAAATCCGGCCCTGCGCCGCAGCGGGAAAACGCCTCTCAAAAAGTCCCAGTTTTCTGCGGGTTCCGTGTCACATCTGGCTGGCTGCATGGATCCAGGTCAGGGCAGCATGCGCTGCAAAAAAATTCTTGACAGCAGGTGGTGCCTGTGTAAAATAATCCAATAACTAACGGAGAAAATTATGAAAATAACTTTAAACAAAAAAAATTTTATTGAGCAGGTGAGGCAGCATTATCGCTGGAAGCAGTTTAGCTACGAGGCTTGGGAGCAAATCTTCGAATGGGAAGATGAGATGGGCTCCGATGTCGAATATGATCCAGTAGCGTTTTGTTGCACATATGCCGAGTACGAATCATTCGAAAAGCTGAAGAATGATTATAATAATATAGAAACGTTTGACGATTTAGAGGGCAAGACGTGGGTGGCTAATTTACCCAAGGGTCGTGTGCTCATTAGGCAATTTTAATGATTGGCTTTTTGTGTGCTCTTTTTTTATCTTTCTTAGTGTTCCCACAATTAACAAGAGTCGTGTTACTTGTGGGACTGTGTCTTCTGATTGGTTTAATATTTTAATGCCCGTTCCCGTTCCCGTTTGTTTCATCCCACACATGCGGGTGTGTAAAGGAGCTGGCGTCGCAGCCGCCGGAGCGGGAAATCAGGATTTGTTTTAAACAAGATAAAAAAATTTTTGACAAACCATTACATATGTAATATAATTATCGGATAACTAACGGAGAAAAAAATGAATGACTTAACAAAATTAATGCTAATGGATCCGCATTTCATACAAGCTATGAAGGACCTTGAAGACAGAGGTTTTATTAAAGTAAAAGGAAATGAGGGTATTGAAATCGTGGACAAGGAAGGACTCCAAAAATATTACGACAACTTTGGAATAGCTCCTGACCATTTTCCAAAGGTAGATGAAGATGAATAGCTATTATGTAATTCATGTCAATTATGGTAAGAAAACTATTGAAGCTAGTACGACCTACGAGGCGTGTAAAAAATATGCTGACCACTTTGGTCTACGAAGTACCAGGGGCATAGATGCCTATCTAATGACACAAGCAGTAGATCCTGCAATTTTATAAATTTAATTCCCGTTCCCGTTCCCGTTTTGGGTTCGGGTTCGGGTTTTAACTTTTAGGATCTGGCTGCGCTGGCCAGGGACGCATGGGAAACTTGTTCCCGTTCCCGTTTCGAAGCACCAGTTAGTTTACTTTTTTTGGTAGTTGTTTTCCAGCCCGGCGGCACGGGAAATGCAAAAGTTCATTAACTTGCGGTTTGGTCGCAGAACTTGGTAAAAAATAGTGTTTGCATTTTATCGGCGAATCCGATACAATATAATTTTAACTAACTAACGGAGATAAAAAATGGGATTTGATTTGTACGGACTTAATCCAAATTTTAAAAATAAAAAACCTTCCATTGATTGGGACAAGAAACCAACAAAGGAAGAACAAGAAAAATTTTTTGCTGACTATAATAAATGGGAGAAAGAAAATCCAGGACATTATTTTAGAAATAATGTTTGGTGGTGGCGACCATTAGCAGACTTTGTTTTGTGGTTAGCTGATGAAGAGTTTTCAGAAGAAGAAAGAAAAAGATGGCACGACAACGGAGGCTTTAAAGTTAGTGAAAAAAAAGCTAACCTAATTGCTGACTTGTTAGAAATGGCTATTGAAAAAGGAATGGCAAATAAAGTGGAAGAAGAGAATAAAAGAAAAATGGCTATTGCTAGAGAACATAATAAAAAGGTTGAAGAGAAACACAAAGAATTAAAAAAAATAGTTGAAGAAAAAACTAATAAAAAAAATCTAGCTCCAGCAGAATTTCCAGAACCTTTTAAAAGCCAATGGGACGATATACAGAAAATGACAAACTACGATTCGCATTACCCTTTTAGTGTGGACAATGTAAAAGAGTTTATTATTTTTTGCAGAGCAAGTGGAGGTTTTGAAATTTGCTAGAGATTCCATTTCTCTTTTTAGAGTGTGTGCTATATCTAGCACTCACTCTATTTATTTTATATTTTACACATTAGTTCCCGTTCCCGTTCCCGTTTCTGTCACAGTAATACTTTACGCTGTTGGTTTAGCAGCCGCCAGGATCGCACGGGAGGGAAACTCCCGTTTGGCATTCCCGTTCCCGTTCTCGAAGGTGCTTGGGTAGGTGCATGCTGGCTTCAAAACTCCAGCCAGAAAAAAACTAACAAAATTTTTTGTTTCAAAAAAAAATGCAATTAATTAAAAATAATACTTGATTATCTGTTATTTACTGATATATTAGTATATAAGTTTAATCATCAAACACTAACGGAGGTAAATATGAAAAAACTTAAATTAAAAAGTGAGCAACTAACAAAAGAAGAAATAATGATGAATTTTGTTATTGCTGATTCCAACTATAAGAAGTTTAAAAAAGAAAGAAATAAACTTCTACCATTTGTAAAAGAGATATTAGAAGATACAGACAACAACACTTTTACATTTAAACTTCTACCACATATAAAAGGTTTCATTCAAAAGGTTTCAGTATTTGCTGAAAGATTTGATACTACTACTTTTAGAAAAGAAAATCCTGCAATTTCAGAACAGTATATGGTAGAAAGAGAATCAACAACAATCATAACTGATAATGCTAAAATCGAGGTGCAAAAATGAGTGTACTAGATTTAATAAACAATTCTAATTTAGTTACTCAATCAAGAGTAACTGAATTAGCAAACGCAATTACAGATGAACAGAGAAAACAAATCAATTACCAATTAATCTGTTCTGCATTAGAAAAGGCGATTGTTGAGATTTATGCTCAATATCCTAATTCTGAAGTAACGAATGATTTAAGAAATAAAGTAAATAATTATTTAGCAGAACTACAGATTGTATTACAAGGGAGGAATTAAATGTATACAAAGGAAGATTTAAAAAGAGATGTTGAAGAACTAAAGAAAGCAAAAGACGAGTTAGTAAATAAAATAGACGACTACAAAAAAGATTTAGAAATTTATTTATTAGCAATTAAAGTTAAAAAGGTACAACAGCATTATAATTATTTAATAAAATCTAAAGCTCAAAAATGGGCTTTAGATTATTGGCAAGGAGTGTACCAAAAGTTAAGAGCTAGACAGGTTAGCTATAACCTTAAAAACAAGGCTCAAAGTTAATTAGATTGCCGTTATGTGCCGTTCTCGTTCCCGTTTGGTTACGGGTACGGCACTTGCAAGAGCAAGGCTTGGGCCAAGATAAATACACGCACAACTTTGCAAAACGTCTTGGATCGTGTATAAGTAAGTTATGAAAGCAGATTTACTTACCACAGATAAACTGAGGCTCGAAGTAGAAAAGAAATGGATTCAGCACGTAAGACTGTGCCAAGATAACTTTTTATATTTTGTTAAAGAGGTCTGGCCTGATTTTATATATCGTAAAACAAGAGACCCTAAGAAACTTGGACATCATCAAATCATAGCAAATGAATTTACAAAGATAGCTTCTGAAAGAAAAGGGAGGCTCATTATAAACATGCCCCCTAGACATACAAAATCAGAATTCGCTTCTGTGTATTATCCTGCTTGGATAATTGGTAAGTATCCAAAATTAAAAATTATGCAAGTATCACACAATACAGAACTTGCAGTAAGGTTCGGCTCTAAGGTTCGTAACATTATTGACTCACCAGAATATAAACAAATTTTTGGAGATGTGAAACTTCGTGAGGACTCCAAAGCAAAAGGACGATGGGAAACTAATCAAGGTGGAGAATATTATGCAGCAGGTGTTGGAGCGTCTATCACGGGTCGTGGTGCAGATTTACTGATCATTGATGATCCACACACGGAACAAGATTCAATGTCTGATATTGCTATGGAACGTGCGTATGATTGGTACACATCAGGACCCAGACAAAGATTGCAACCTGGAGGCTCGATACTTTTAGTAATGACACGATGGGCAGAGGATGACTTGACTGGTAGATTACTCAAGGCTCAAACAGAGCCGAAAGCCGATTCCTGGCGCCAGATAAGTTTTCCTGCTATTTTGAACTCTGGCAACCCAGTATGGCCTGAGTATTGGGCTCTAGATGAATTAGAAAAAATAAAAGCATCTGTACCGATTCGTAATTGGTCTGCACAATATATGCAAGAACCAACTTCAGAAGAAGGTGCGATTATAAAACGTGAATGGTGGCAACCTTGGGATGGACATGGTGTACCTAATTTGGTGCATGTTATACAAAGTTATGATACAGCGTTTAGTAAAAAAGAAACTGCTGACTATTCTGCGATAACAACGTGGGGTATTTTTTATCCAGAAGAAGGAGGAGCACCACAAGTTATTTTGTTAGATGCTTTCCGTGGCAAGTTTGATTTTCCAGAACTCAAAGTAGTTGCATTACAACATTACAAGTATTGGGAACCTGAAAGTATTATTATAGAACAAAAAGCAAGTGGTGAACCTTTAACACAAGAGTTTAGAAGAATGGGTATACCTGTTGTACCATTTGTACCTAGTAAGGGTAATGATAAATTTACTAGAGTAAATGCTGTAGCTCCCTTGTTTGAAAGTGGTGCTGTGTGGTTTCCATATGGAGAAAAATTTGCAGAAGACGTGATAGATGAGTGTGCTGCTTTTCCTCATGGTGCAAACGATGACTATGTGGACAGTATGACACAGGCTATGTTAAGATATAGACAAGGCAGTTTTGTAGAACTATACTCAGATTATCTAGACAATGAAGATAGACCTCCAAAACAATATAAATATTATTGAGGATAATATGATACAAAAAATCAAAAACATATTTAATAAAATTAAAAAAAGATTATTCGGTAAATTATGTGAGTGTCTTCCTAAAAAGAAAAAAGGAAGAGGCAGACCTAAAAAGAGTTGAGTGTGGCTGAAGAAGATTCAGGTATGGGTTTTGGCACAGCTGCCTTAATAGGAGGTGGTATTGGTGCATTGGTGTTTCGTAGAAACATCGGTAAATTTGCCAAAGATTATTTCGATGACTACAAACGAGTCACGGATCCTGATGCTTTGTTAAAACAAAAAAAGAAAGCTGAAGCAGATGCAGACTTTCAAGAAGAGTATGTAAATAAATTTGGTGTTGACCCTGACGAAAGGGGCACCAATATTATGACACAAAATAGAGACCTTGTTCCACAAGATAAAGTTGATGAGCTTGTGAACCCTGCACCTATGACACCAGGACAAGTAGCTCAACAAGAAGCAAAAAATTTTATACAAAGAGATCAACAGATTTTAGCAGACATAAAAAGAGAAGTACAAAAGCCAGGTCAGTCGTTTACATTAGGAGGTCAATCATTTAACAATGATTTGTATGGAGTTGGTTCTGTTTTGTATGATGCTGTTGCAAGAAAAGTACAAACTGCTAAACCTATGCCTGTATCTTTTTGGACAAAATTTTTTAAAGATAAGATACAAGTTGAGTTTACACCTTTTAACAGAAAAGTAGAAACAGTATCTAAAGATGAGATTGCTGATACAAATATTGCTAAGTTCGATAAGAAAGGTAATTTAGTTGATGGTTACTTAAAGTATGTATCAGATATGAATATTAATAATAAGTTAGAAGATGAGATACGCATATCTCCTCTGACCATTTTAAATTTAATAAAAAAAGCTCCTGCAAATAATTTAAGAGTTATAGAATATGATTCAAGGTTTTATGCTGAAGATGCAACAGGTATGAATAATTTTGGTAAAGCCATAGTTGAGGCTCTTGAAAAAAGAGAGCCTACACTTAAAAAAACAAATCCTAATTTTGGTGATTATGCTAATGCTACTGCAACAGCTAATTCAGTATTAGGAAGCACAAGAGTAACTTCTTTACTTAATTTGAAAAAGAAATTAGGACTTAGTACAGGAACTCTCGATACATTAAGAGGTCAAGGTTATAAAATGTCAACTGGCGCTGACTTGTTTAATAACCCTGGAGTTGGTGTAAGAGATTTAGCTTTTACTTTAAAAAAATTTAAAAAAGACGTAAACAATAATTTATTTAGTCCTGAAGGTGGAGTAGGACCAGATTTAACAACAAGCGAAAACTTTAAAGCGTTTTTTGATTTACCAGTATCATCTCTTAATTACAAAGGTAAATATAAATTAGATCCTAATATGACAATAGGAGAGGCTATAGAAAAATATAACAAAGACTCTGTTAAGTTTAGAGATACTTTAAAAGAGATAGGAAAAACTAGCGGTGTAAATGAGGAAACCTTAGCGATAAGAAAAGCTATTTTTGATATGACAAAATCTTATAAAGAGGTATCAAAATTAAAAAATAAATTACCTTTTACTATGTATCCAGATTATATTCCTTATCGTTTGTACGGACCAGAAGATTATTTTGAGGCAGTCATTCATGTAGATCCTGCAACAATAAAAGGTGTAAAAAACTATGCTCCAAACTTTCAAGCAGCTCAAGGACAAGGTCATTATCATAATGATATTTTTGGTCAGCCTATTCAGGGACAAATATTACACTTGAGGGGTGGTATAAGAAAACTAGATAGTAATGCTAAAAAAGGTATTGGAGATAATGAAACTATTCTTACAGTAGATGAGATACAAGCAGACATAAATCAAAAAGTTCAGCAAGAAATAAAAAGAGAAAAAAGTAAAATGGCTAAAGATAGATTATATGCTGAACTTGATGCTTTAAGAAATGAAGAAGCTGTGCAAAGAGATTTTACAAAGTTTAAAGACGAGGGTGGTTTACAAAGATTTCAAACAGAAGAGAGAAGAAGACAAAGAAATAGAAATGCTGGTTTTGACGAAGTATTAACAGACATAGATAATATGAGTGAAGATGCAAAATTCTTAGCTTATAAAAAATTTAATTTAAGAAATTTAACTGACAAAGAATTTGGAGATTTGACATCCACAGAGTCAAGACTTTTTGGCAAACAGTTTTTATTTGATGATGATAAAGAACAAGCCATAAGAAAAAATATGTTTAACCTAGGTGATTTAAATTCTGATATGTATAAAGATAGATTACTTACTATAGCAGATCAGATGCAAGAACTTACAGCTAAAGGTTCTGCTATGACTAGAGCTGATTTAGATAATTTAAAAAAATTAGAAATAAAATATGAGGACATTAGAGAACTAATACCATCTGTAGATAGAAGAGATGCTAGTAAATATACCTATATGCCTTTTTATAAGAAAGAACAATGGGGTCCACTTGGTTTAAAGTATGCGATTAAGAAAGCAGCAAAAGATGGAGTAGATTGGGTGGGTGTAAATCCTTATGAGTTAGTGCATCATAGAGAGGGTCAAGTATTAGGTAATTTAGAATTTTATGGAAACTACAGAGGAGGAGGAGACATATCTAAAAGAGTTAAAGGTTCTTTGTTACCTCGTCAAGTAGAGTATTTAGATAAGTTAGCAGAAAAAAAAGGGTTTAAAGATGCAGGAGGAGAATTTAAAAATAGTCCTGGTTATTATAAACTTTTAGCAGAAGCAGCAGAAAGACCAGTAAGAGCAAGAAAAGCTTTATCAGGTGAATTAAATACTAGATCCGTTATAACTGAAAGAAGTGATCAAAGAAAAAAAGCCTCAGCTGAAGGAGCTACCCTACCAAACTTTTTAAAAAAATTTGCAGCTGATTATGGCACCGAAGTTAAAACAGTTAGAGCTGCTAAATCAGATCCAGATAAACCTATCAAAATAATAAAACCAATAAAAGCAATTGACCCTGATACAGGAAAAGAGTTTAAGTATGATCAACATGTTGCTGCATTTACTAAAGATGAATATGATTCATTAATAGCAGAGTACGGATCTAAAGATAATGTTTTAAGTAAACTTACTGGAGTAACAGGTCAATTAGGAGAAGCAGGAAGTGAATTTAGACCTAGAGTAGTAGAAAGAAGTCCTGGTAAATATTATTATGAAGATTATTATGAGATATATGCTTTAAAAGTAAAACCTGAATTTGGAGATGTACCTATAAAAGGATATTTTAAAGGTGGACTAGCACAAAACATATTTAAATGGTAAAGTAATTACATGTCTAAATCAAAAAATATAGAACGTCTAAAATTTGCTCAAGAATTGTTAGAGAGAAAAAAACCACCTCGCATAGACGCTCCTGATTTGTTATCTATAGTAGAGAGAAAAAATAGAGCAGCTAGAAGTAATGAAATGAGAAAATTGTCTATGTATCCATTACCCATAGAAGACATATCTATGAGAGAGAGAAAAAGAGCAAAAACTATATATGCAAAAAAAGGAACTTATGTAAAGTGTCCTAAGAAAAAAGAAATTAGAATTAAAAAAACAAGGCTTACATAATATGGTAGAAGATGATGAAATACTAGAAGAAGAGGTTGTTGAAACAGACGAACCTATTTCTGAAGAAGAACCTGAAATTGAGTTAGGTGAAAATAAAGAAGATGCAGTAGACGTGCAGATACAAGAGGGTCCGGTAGAAGATATGGAGCCAGAAGAACCTGAGCAAAATTTTTATGCAAATCTTGCAGAGGAAATGGATGATACAACTTTAGCTAGATTATCTAGTGAACTTATTTCTGATTTTAAAAAAGACAAAGAGTCTAGAAGTGATTGGGAAAAGTCTTACATATCAGGATTAGATTTATTAGGTTTCAAAAATAGTGAAGATAGTAAACCATTTATGGGTGCAAGTTCTGTAACACATCCACTATTAGCAGAATCTGTAACACAATTTCAAGCACAAGCTTATAAAGAATTATTACCTGCTCAAGGTCCTGTAAGCACACAAGTAATCGGAGATGACTCAACAGAAAAAACTGAACAAGCAAATAGAGTTAAAGACTTTATGAATTATATGATCACTGAAGTAATGGAAGAATACACTACTGACTTTGATCAATTATTATTTTATCTACCTTTAGCTGGGTCAGCTTTTAAAAAAATATATTATGATCAAGTGTTAGATAGAGCTGTTGCAAAGTTTATACCTGCTGAAGATTTAGTAGTTCCATATTATGCAACAGATTTAAAAGACTCAGAAAGAATCACACATGTTATTAAGATGAGTGAAAACGAAGTTTTAAAAAAACAACAAGCAGGTTTTTATAGAGACGTTGATATTTTACCCTCAAGACAAGATGATGATGAAATACAAGATAAGTATGATGATATTGAAGGAGTTGAGGGATCTGGAGATAGAGATTATCAATTTAATATTTTAGAATTACATGTTGATTTAGACATTGATGAGTATGCTATTGAGTCTAAAGAAAAAAATATTAAGATACCTTACATAGTTACAATAGATGAGGGTTCGCAAGAAATTTTATCAATATATAGAAACTATTCTCCAAATGATGAACTGATGACAAGAAAAGAATATTTTGTTCATTACAAATTTTTACCAGGTTTGGGTTTTTATGGGTTTGGTTTAATACACATGATTGGTGGTTTATCAAGAACTGCTACTGCTGCACTAAGACAACTATTAGATGCAGGTACTTTATCTAACTTACCTGCTGGTTTTAAGTCTAGAGGAATTAGAATTAGAGATGATGACCAACCTTTTCAACCTGGTGAGTTCAGAGATGTTGATGCACCTGGTGGAAATATAAAGGATCAGTTTCAATTATTACCTTTTAAAGAGCCAAGTGGCACATTATTTAACTTATTAGGGTTTGTAGTGCAAGCAGGTCAAAAATTTGCTGGTACTTTAGACATGCAAACTGGCGAAGATAAGCAAAATAGAGCAGTTGGAACTACTTTAGCTCTCTTAGAGCGTGGTTCAAGAGTGATGTCAGCTATTCATAAGCGTTGTTACTACTCTATGAGGATAGAATTTAGACTTTTAGCTGAAGTTTTTGGCACTTATTTACCTCCAAGTTACCCATATGCCATAAAAGGTGCAGATAATTTTATAAAACAAGCAGATTTTGGTCCCGATGTAGACATAATACCTGTTGCAGACCCAAATATTTTTAGTTTGTCACAAAGAATTACACTTGCGAGTCAACAATTACAGATTGCACAGTCAAATCCACAAATGCACAACTTAAGAGAGGCTTATAAACGTGTATATGAGGCTATGGGCACAAAAGACATTGATAAATTATTAAAACCTGAAAAAATACCACAACCAATAGACCCTGGAGTAGAAAATGCTGGTGCTTTAAGAATGGAAGTACCAAAAGCTTTTTATTTTCAAAATCATGACGCTCATATTGCAACTCATGTTGCTTTTCAAAAGTCAAGAATGGTTGAAGTTAACCCAATGGTAAACGCTTTATTGACTGCACATGTTCAAGAGCACATATCTTTTAAAGCCAGAGCACAAGTTATGTTAGAAATTAAAACAAATAGACCAGATTTAGTTGAATTAGAAAAAAGAAACTCACAAGCTTACTTAGCTGAAACAGAAAGTATGATTGCAGAACAAATTGGAGCTTTAACTGCTATGTATGTTGAGGGTGAAAGAGGTAACCAAAAACAAGATCCACTTGTAGCACTAAAAACTAAAGAATTAGATCTAAGAGCTATGGATATACAAAGAAGAGCACAAGAAAATGCTGCTGATATGCAAAGAAAAACTAATGAGTTTGAGCAAAAAATTGATTTAGAAAAAATGAAACGTGAAGATGCAGAAGAAGCTAGTAAAGAAAGAATAAGGGTAGCAGATGATAAATTAGATCTTACAGAAATGAAAATTATGAATGAAATGGAGAAACAAGATGATAGGTAAAAAATTTGGACCACCACCAACTAAAGGACCAACTCCTCAAGGTATAAGAATCACTATGATAAGTATAGGATCTATTGCAAAACCAGGATGTCCTCATAGAGAAAATGGGGTAAAAAGTGATATAAAAGGCATAAGTGATATACAAGTAAAAGGTAAAAAATTTATAGGAGTTAAGTAATGGCATTACTAAGTTTAATTGGGCCAGCTACAAAATTAATTGGTAAATACATTGATAATAAAGCTAAAAAGGCTGAGTTGGCTTCAAAGCTTGCAAGTATGGCAGAGGAACATGCTCACGAATTAGCTAAAGGTCAAATAGATATAAATAAAGAACAAGCAAAACATCCTAGCATATTTGTTAGCGGAGCTCGTCCTGCAATAATGTGGGTTTGTTGCTTAGGGCTATTATGGCAGTTCTTCATTCAGCCGATTGTAACTTATGTTGCTGTTTTATTTAATCCTGATTTCGTTCCATTAAATCTTGAAATGGAGGGTCTCGTAACTTTAGTTATGTCGTTACTTGGCCTCGGAGCTATGAGATCCTTTGAGAAGTCAAAAGGTATTGCTAGAGAAAATATGAAAAAATGATGTATGATTTAGATACTTTAACTTTAATAAAAAACCAAATAAATAAAAAATTACACGAAATTAAAGAACATCTTATTTATAGTGTAGACACAACTCAAGAACTTTACTATGCTAGAGGTAAGATCAATGCTCTTGAAACATTGCTACAGGACTTAAAAGACCTGCAACGAAAGGAAGACGATATATATGATAATGACGAACAAACCTAAATTAATATTACCAAAAAGTAAAGAAACAAAAAAACCAAACATACCAATGACGAGCAAAGAGCGAGAAGCTTATTACAAAATGCTACCTGATCCAGTAGGATACAGAATTTTAATAAGGCCGCATGTTCCTAGTAATAAAACTGAAGGTGGAGTTTACCTGTCTGATAAAACACAAGAAACTATGGAAGTAACTACAGTAGTAGGTTTAGTTATTAAAATGGGTCCATTGTGTTATCAGGATACAGATAAATTTCCAAGTGGTCCTTGGTGTAAAAGAGGTCAGTTTGTTATTTATGGTAGATATGCTGGAGCTAGGTTTAAAACAAAATATGGTGAGCATAGGATTTTAAACGATGACGAAATTATAGGAACTATTAAAAACCCCGAGGATGTCCTCGCACTATTTTAAGGAGATAGTATGGCTGAAAATGCAGTTGAATTAGATACTGACGGAATTGAAGAGAAACAAATAGCGGTTGAAGAAACACAAGCAGATATAAACGACAAACCAGAAGTTGGTGAAGTTGATTTAGGATATACAGATCCTATAAAAAAAGATACTAAAGCACAAGTGGTTACTAAACAAGGTGAAGAGTCTAATGATGATTTAGTAGACCATTCAGAAAAAGTACAAAACAGAATTAATAAGCTTACTAGAAAAATGAGAGAAGCAGAAAGAAGAGAGAGAGCTGCTCTTGATTATGCTAAAGGCTTACAAATGAAATATTCTAAAGTAGAAAAAGATTTACAAAAAACAGATAAATCATTTGTTGAAGAGTATGAAAATAGAGTTGATGCAGAAACAGACAAAGTTAAAACACAAATGAAAAATGCTATGCAAGATCAAGATTATGACAAAATGATGGAAGCAAATCAGAATTTAACTCGTCTGGCTGTTGAAAAAGAAAAAGCAACAATGAGAAAAGCAGAAATAGAAGAGTCATTAAAACAACCACAACAAGAAGAACAACCAGTACAACAACCCCCTAGTCCAAGAGCTCAAGAGTGGGCTGATAACAATACTTGGTTTGGAAAAGATAAAGTAATGACAAATGCTGCTTTTACTATTCATGAAGATTTAGTTCAAAAGGGGTTTGACCCAGAGTCTGATGAATACTATACTGAAATTGACAAACAATTACAGGATAATTTTCCTAGTAAATTTGTGAAAGAAAGACCCGTTCAAACTGTTGCCTCAGCGGGGCGGAAACAGCAAGGACGCAGAAAAGTGACACTCACTCGGTCACAAGTAGCTATTGCTAAAAAATTAGGAGTGCCATTAGAAGAATACGCAAAATTCGTAAAGGAGTAAATATGACAGAAAATAAAAATAACAGAACTTTACGCAGTTCAAGTGAAAGAAAAGAAAGAAAAAAATCTTGGACTCCTCCGTCAAGTCTAGATGCACCTCCTGCACCACAGGGTTTTAAGCATCGCTGGATTAGAACAGAAACAGTTGGTCAAATGGATACAGGTAATGTATCTAAAAAATTAAGAGAAGGTTGGGAGTTTGTAAGAGCAGAAGAAGTTACAGCCCAACTTGGAGACCATGACTTTCCAGTGATAGCGGAAGGACAATATCAGGGGTTAATCGGGGTTGGGGGCCTTGTGTTGGCAAGGATACCTGAAGAAGTAGTTGAAGAGCGCAAGAAGTATTTTAGAAATAAAACTTCAGATCAAGTTAAAGCCGTGGACAATGATATTCTAAGGGAACAACGACCAGAGATGCCTGTCAATATTGACAGACAGTCTCGTGTATCTTTTGGTGGTGGTAGAAAGTCTTAACTGAATACCATCGTATTATTAACGCCAATAAAGGAGTTTTATTATGGCAAACGTAGCAGACAAATTTGGTCTTAGACCATACAGATCGTTGAATGGTGCTCCGTGGAATAACGCCCAGAATAGATACCGAATTGCGTCAGGTTATGCGGTTAATATTTTTCAAGGTGATTTGGTAATCCCAGTCACTGGTGGAGGTATTCAAAGATTTGATCCTACAAGTAATAGTGGGGGTGACGCAGTAGTCGGTGTGTTTAACGGGTGTTTTTTTACAGATCCAACAACAAACAAACCAACTTTTAGTAATTTTTATCCTGCAAGCACAGCTGCTTCAGATATTATTGCTAACGTCATTGATGATCCAATGACAATTTTTTTAATGAACAGTGATGAAGCTTTTCCTGTAACGAAGATTTTTGCAAACTTCAACGTGGATGGTGGAACTGGTAGTACAACAACTGGAATTTCTCAAGTGCAACTTGATGCTTCCACAAACGCAACTACTGCCGCTTTACCAGTACAAGTTATTGATATTAGTCAAGATGTAAATAATGAAGACACATCTACTACTAATACTAACGTTTTAGTTCGTATTAATAATCATTATTACAAGACTGCAACCACTGGTATAGCATAGGGAGGTAAAATATGGCTATTTCAAGATCACAACTTGTCAAAGAATTAGAGCCTGGTTTGAACGCTCTCTTTGGCTTAGAGTATAATAGGTATGAAAACGAACATGCCGAAATTTTTCAAGCAGAATCATCTGACAGAGCTTTTGAAGAAGAAGTAATGCTAACAGGTTTCGGGTCTGCCCCAGTGAAATCAGAAGGTGCTGGAGTCACTTTTGACCAAGCGAACGAAAGTTTTACTGCAAGGTATACACACGAAACTATTGCTATGGCATTTGCTATTACTGAGGAAGCGATTGAAGATAATCTTTATGATAGACTAGCAGGTAGATACACTAGAGCACTAGCTAGATCAATGGCAAACACTAAGCAAGTAAAAGCTGCAAACGTGTTAAATAATGCTTTTGATGCAAACTTTGCTGGTGGAGATGGAGTTGAACTTTGTTCAAGACTGCATCCATTATCTAGTGGAGGAACTTTAGCTAATGAATTAGCAACAGCTGCTGACTTATCAGAAACATCTCTTGAGCAATCAATGATTGACATTGCTGCTTTCGTAGATGAGAGAGGACTTAAAATTGCGATGCAAGGTGTTAAGTTAATAATTCCAAAAGAATTACAATTTACTGCTGAAAGAATATTAAGATCTCCACAAAGAGTAGGTACAGCTGATAATGATATTAACGCTATGGCTTCAATGGGAATGATTCCACAAGGTTATAGAGTTAATCATTATTTAACTGATACAGACGCTTTCTTCATTATGACTGATGCTCCAAACGGACTAAAACAGTTTGTTAGAGCACCAATTAAAACAGCTATTGAAGGAGACTTTGATACTGGTAATGTAAGATTTAAAGCAAGAGAGAGATATTCATTTGGATTCTCCGATCCTAGAGGTATTTTTGGCTCACCTGGTGCAGCTTAAAATTTCTCCTTAATAAACTAAAAGAGGGGGCTTACGAGGCCCCTTTTTTTATGGTACAATTAATTTACCAAGAATTATATAACTGATATAGACTGGCTTGGCAGACACCCTAGAGGACTATATCTTTAACTAGGAGAAAAAAATGGCAAATACAACTTTTTCAGGACCAGTCAGATCTGAAAATGGATTTGAAACTGTATCTAAAAATACAACTACTGGTGCAATTACTATTACCAGCGGAAACAAAATGGCAAATGAGGCCGCAGGGGGTGCTGGTATCGAGGGCACAGCAGCCACTTATATAACACAAGTTGAAAGATTAAAAAGTGATACATCTACAAATGTAAACATAGTTAAAACCACAATAATGATAGATTTAACAGGATTAAATTCTGGTGGAACTGCTGGTGACATTATCGGTAAAGATGGTTCAGGTGTAGCATACATAGGTCAAATAACAACAGCAAACCAAGGTACAGTTTTTGGTGTAACTATGGAATGTTTTGAAACACCTACTACTGGTGAAGATGACATTGATTTATATGTTGCAACAGAAGCTACTGGTGTTGAAGACACAGCTATTGGTGACTTAACAGAAAATCAATTAGTAAATGGTGGTGCACAGGCAGTTGGTGGAAGAGCTACTAACGTAACAACTTTACCTACTGTTGCTGATAAATATTTATATTTAGTTGGTCAAGGAACTACTGCTGGTACTTATGATGCAGGAAAACTTTTAATAACTATAATTGGTTTTGACGCAGCTAGCTAATAGGAGATTACTATGAACTCAGATATAGGAGCAAAAACTTTAACTAGCACTGGAACCATTCAGTCTGGTAGAACACGTTTGCTGTCTATTTATTATGTAGGTCATTCTTCAGCTGGAAGTTTAACTTTTAAAGATGGTGGTGGTAGTGGTACACAAAAGCTTGTGATTGCTACACCTGCTGGAAGTGCAGCTGATCAATATCAAGTTGATATGCCTTTGGATGGTATACTATTTAAAACGGATATGCACTTGACTATTAGTAACGTAACCTCTGTTACAGTATTTGTAACACCGATTACAGCTGATACAGATAATGGATAATTACACAGCAGACCTTATTGGTTTAAAAAGGGGAGGCATGCCTCCCCGAAATAAGCAAAACTTTAGACCTACTAAATCTGGTGCAGGTATGACCAAAGCAGGTGTTGCTGCTTATAGAAGAAAAAACCCTGGATCTAAACTACAAACTGCTGTTACAGGTAAAGTAAAACCAGGAAGTAAAGCTGCAAAAAGACGTAAATCATTTTGCGCTAGAAGTGCAGGACAGATGAAAAAATTTCCTAAAGCTGCAAAAGATCCTAATTCAAGATTGCGTCAAGCAAGACGTAGATGGAAGTGTTAAATGAAATTATCAGATAATTTTAGCTTACATGAATTTACAAGATCACAAACAGCTACTAGACATAATATAGATAACACTCCAAACGACAAACAGATATTTAACTTACGTAATTTATGTGTAAGTGTGTTACAGCCAGTAAGAGATTATTTTATGAAGCCTATGATTGTTAGTTCTGGGTTTAGGTGTGCAGAACTTAATTTGAAGATTGGCGGAAGTATTAAGTCGCAGCATGTGCAGGGTCAAGCGGCGGACATCGAAGTTTTAGAAGTAAGTAACTTAGAACTAAGTGATTGGATACATACTAATTTAAAGTATGATCAATTAATATTAGAGTTTCACAATCCAGAAAAAGATCCTCACTCTGGTTGGGTGCATGTATCTTATAACACTGATGAAAATAGATATGAATATAAAGAAGCTTATAAAAATAAAGAGGGTCAGACAAGGTATAGGTTAAGATAATGGCAATAGGTAGAGGTAGTATGAGGCAACAAATAACTAAAGGTCCTCAAAAAAGAAAATTTTTAAAAAAGAAAAGAGTAAGAGTTGTGTCAGGTAATAAAAACAAATCTAAGAGCAGGTTATTTACATGATGCTGTTATTAATTTATTATTATATAAGGAGGTCTTATGACAAAATTATGTCCAAGAGGTAAAGCAGCTGCTAAAAGAAAATTTAAGGTTTATCCCAGTGCATATGCTAATGCGTATGCTTCAAAAATATGTGCAGGTAAGGCAAAAGATGACAAAGGTGTAAGAAGAAAAGATTTTAAAGGACCTAAACCATCTGGTGGAGGTGGCACAGGTGCTGCTGCAAGAAGAATTAGAAAAGCAAAAAAAGGTGGATCAATGAAAGTATATAAAGCAGGCAAAGGAATGCTATTACCTATATTTGGTTTAGCAGGTATGGCTAAATACATGTCTATGAACAGAAAGAAAAGTGGTACAGTTGCACCAAACAAAGGTGCAGTTGATCCTGTTACAGGTCAAGGTACAAATCAAACTAACACTGGTAATGTAGAAGAGTTTGGTAAACAAGCAGTAAATACGGTGTTAAAAAATAAAATGGGTGCTAGAAAAGGTGGTATGAAAGTACAAAAAGCAGGTTTTGGTCTTATGATGTTAATGAACCAGATGAAAAAAGAAGGTAAAAAGAAAGGAAGACAACAAGCTGAAGAAGGTATGATGCAAAATCAACAATACCAAAACTTTTTAGCTTCACAAAATAAACCTAATACAACTAATATGAGTATGGGTGGTATGGTACCTACAGCAACAGGATCTTATATCAAACAAGATATTGACGGAGATGAGGGTTTTACTAATCCATCTGCTCAAGAGTATTATAAGGATTTATTGGATTAATGTCTGGTTTAGACAAATGGTTCAAGCAAAAATGGGTTGATATTGGAAGTAAAAGAGCTGATGGTTCATTTGCACCATGTGGTAGAAGTAAACAAAAAGCAGATGCAAAAAGAAAGTACCCTAAATGTGTTCCTTTAGCAAAAGCTAGAAGAATGTCCGAGGGTCAAAGAAAAAGTGCAATTAAAAGAAAAAGAGCTAAAGCTCAAGGAGTTGGTGGTAAACCAACGAACGTGAGCACGTTTACAAAGAAATACTATGGTGGTATGATAGACATAACTTAGGAGAATAAAATGGGCATAGAGAGAATACCTTTAGAAGAACTAGAAAAAATGAAGAAAAAAAGAATTAAGAATTTAAGAAAAAAAGGCAGAGCTGGACAACATGAAGATTTTTTGTATGAGCAAGAAGTCACACCAGCAGAGAAAAAAAGATACAAAGCTGCTGTAAAAATGGGTGATACAGAATATAAATTAGGAACTAAAGGTTATCCAAAACCAAAAGGTCCAAAATTTGGAGCACAACCATTTAAAAAATCTGATGGTGGTATATTAGAAAAATTTAAAGCATTCTTAGCATCTGGCGAAAAGCCAAAAGGACAAATAGGCAAAGGTAGTGCTGATACGATTACAGGTAAAATAAGAGTAAGAAAATCTGTAAAAGAAAAAGAAGCTGAAGCTAGAAAAAAAGGTCAGATTAAAAAAGTTAATGGAAAAACACAAAGATATTCAGATTTTGCTACAAAAAAGAATATCGCCACAGGAACTGTTTTTACAGGAGAACCTAGAACTATAGCTGAAGCTAAAAAAAGAGGATCTAAAACTTTTATTAATAAAAAAGGAAAAAAACTTGCTGCTGTAACAAAAGAGGAACTAGCAAAATCAGGTCTTACTTTAAGACAATATTTAAATAAACAGCAAGGGAAAACTGCTGTTGGTAGCAAAACAACTAAAGCTAAGAAAAAAGTTGATAAAGAAGCAGTAAGAAAGAAACTAGGAATAGGTAGTAATATAGCTGCTGGTGGTTCAGATTTATATATGGGTTTAAAATCAGGTGGTATGGGTAATTTAAAACCTGTTCCAGCTGGTAAAAAAGGTAAAGGTTTAAGAAAACTACCTAAACCTGTAAGAAACAAGATGGGTTATATGTCAGGTGGTGGTGTTGCTAATGGTTTTGGTAGAGCTGCAATGAGACCTGGTAAAGATCCAAAAAGTATTTCTAAAACCTAATGCCTAAACCTATAAGAAAATTTAAAAGAAAAGGTATAATGGTTTCTCCTGTGTTTCCAAAGGGATTTCAAGATTTTTCGTATGATAAAATGCGTAAAGCTAATCCTTTACCAAAGTTAACTCCTAAACAAAAAAAAATAAATAAAATGATGCAGGAGTATAGAAGAAAACAATCTTTAGAAAGAGATCCAAGTGGTTTTACTCAATTATTAAACGAAGGCGGTATGCCTGAAAGTAGAATAATTTTACCAAAAAGAAAAACAATAGTTAAACCAGAAGTTTTCAAAGAAAAAAGTGATACAGGAGTAACAAAAAAGGGCAGTAAAGTTACTGTCGGTAAAAAAATATTAGGAGTTGATGTAATAGGACAAGTGGCTCAACAAAAATATTCCTCTCCGAGAGGAGAAAGTAAAAGAAGAACTAAAAGTTTTACTGCTCAAAAAAACTTTGGAGATAGAGGTAGTTTTGGTATAGAAGCTTACGATAGCACATCTAGTAATCCTATGAATAGGTCAAAAACAAAAGGAATAAAAGGTTCACTCACACTTACTTTTTCTGAAGGTGGTATAGCACGAGGTGGTAGAGCTGCAATTCGTGGAATAAAATTTACAGGTGTTAAGTAATGGCTACATCAGGGACAACTACTTTTGATTTAAATATAGATGATATTATACAAGAGGCTTATGAAAGATGTGGTGTAAGAACTAACTCTGGCTACGACTTAAAATCTGCAAGAAGAAGCTTAAATATACTTTTTTCTGAATGGGGAAACAGAGGTGTGCATTTATGGAAAGTAGAGTTAAAAGCACAAGTTTTAACAGCAGGTACAGCTACATATGACGCTCCTGCTAATGCAAACGATATTTTAGAGGCTTACATTTCTACAACTACAACACAAACTGCTAATACTAATGACGTATCTTTAACAAAAATTAGTAGAAGCGAATATGCTGCTTTACCTAATAAAGGTTCAACAGGACAACCAAGTCAATATTATATTGACAGACAAACTACTCCAAAAATAACTTTGTATCAAACTCCTGATGCTTCTACTTATACATGTGTCAAATATTATTATTTAAAAAGAATTGAAGATGCTGGTGCATATACTAATCAGGCAGATGTAGTATTTAGATTTATACCCTGTATGGTTGCAGGTCTTGCATATTATTTATCTATGAAAAGAAGTCCACAATTAGTGCAACAAAATAAATTATTATACGAAGATGAATTAAATAGAGCACTAACTGAAGACGGACAAAGAACTTCTGTTTATATTGCTCCTCAATCTTTCTTTCCACAAGGTGCATAATGGCATATGCAAAAGGAAAACATGCAAAGGCAATATCTGATAGATCAGGTATGGCTTTTCCATATAATGAAATGGTAAAAGAGTGGAATGGATCTTTTGTACATAAATCAGAGTTTGAACCTAAACATCCACAAATAAGAAGAAAACATATTAAAGCTGATGCTATAGCTTTAGCTAATGCTAGACCTAGACCTAAAGACGATAATCAAGATTTTCTTTTGTATATTAGTAATGGTTTTTTTGCTGAAACAGGAGATTCAGGAATAACTGGTGGTGCTAGTATGTTACCAAGTAATAGTGATAATATTTTAGGAACAAAACTAACCTCTTTTGAATTAAATGCGTCAATAGGAACTAATTTTAGTGTGGTGATTTCATGAGTATTACACATTCAGCTTTTTTAACACAAGTTAGAAATTATACTGAAGTAGATTCTAACGTTTTATCAGATACTTTGATTGATCAATTTATCAGAAATATTGAGTTAGATATAGCTGGTAAAGTAGATTATGATGATATAAGAGAGTATGCTATCACCTTAAATTCTGGAACTCAAAGATACATAAATATGCCAGATGATTTAATTAGCATACGTTCTGTACAAATAATAAGTAACAACACTAGAGACTTTTTAGAAAAAAGGGACACCTCTTTTATCGCTGAATTTAATCCTACAAATGCAACAGGTACTCCAAAATATTATGCAAATTGGAATGAATTAACAATAGTTGTAGCACCGGTACCAGATGTTAATTATGAAGTGCAAGTAAATTATATAAAAGACCCTGATCATTTTACATCAACAACAGATACATTTTTATCAAAGAACCAAGAAAATTTATTATTATATGGTGTTTTAGTTGAATGTTTTAGTTATTTAAAAGGCCCAGCTGATATGTACAAACTGTACGTAGATAAGTATAATGAAAATATACAGTCATTTATGCTTACACAAATGGGTAAACGTAGACGTGCTGATTATGATGACGGGGTTATGAGATTGCCAGTGCAATCACCATCCCCATAACTTATAGGAGAAAAAATATGGCAATAACAACAAGTGCAGTGTGTAATGTTTTTAAAACAGATGTTTTAAAAGGCGTTCATAATTTTACAAATCCTGGAGGAAACACTTTTAAATTATCTATGTATACTTCAAGTGCTACTTTAGGTAAATCAACTACTTCTTTTACAACTGACAATCAAGTATCTTCACCATCTGGCTATACAAGTGGCGGTAAGGCTTTAGCTGCGGTAACACCAACTTTAAGCACAGATACTGCTGTTGTAGACTTTGCAGATTTATCTTTTGTAGGAGTATCACTCACAGCAAGAGGAGCTTTAATTTATAATGATTCAGCTACTGGTGATCCAGCAGTTGCAGTTTTAGATTTTGGTGGAGATAAAACAGCTACTTCAGGTACATTTACAATACAGTTTCCTACTGCTAATGCTTCAGATGCTATTATAAGAATAGCTTAATAACAGAGGTGATTTGTGACTACTAGAACTTTTACAGTCACAGTAGTAAATGTTAGTGGTAATAATAAATATTTTATTGACGGAGTACAACAAGCCACACTAACATTAGCTGAAGGTGGCACATATGTATTTAACTGGTCAGCTGCAACAAGTCATCCATTAAGATTTTCTACTACCTCTGATGGTACACACAGTGGTGGTAGTGAATACACTACTGGTGTAACAAAAGACGATGTAAATTATCTCACTACTATTCAAGTAGCAGATTCTGCTCCTACATTATATTATTATTGTCAATACCATTCAAATATGGGTGGTCAAATCAATACGGAGTTAGCTACAACCTGGGGTTTATTAGCCTGGGGTGATGGAGCATGGGGTGATCAAAATGATACATCCATATCGGTTACTGGAGTATCATCTACTTCAGCTGTGGGATCTGTAACGATTGATGCAGAAATAGGTGAAGGTTGGGGTCGAGGAACATGGGGTAACAGAGTTTGGGGAGGCGCTTATTCTGTTATACCAACAGGCGTAAGTATGACCTCTGCTGTGGGAACAGTTACACCAACTGTATCTGAAACTGTCGCTGTGTCAGGCGTGTCTACAACATCAGCTGTTGGTAGTGTTACTACTACACAAGGTGTTGAGATTACTCCTACTGGTTTAGGTCTTACAGGTTCTGTAGGTACAGTAGATTTTGATGGTGACGCTACAACAGGAACAACAGGTGTAGCAATGACATCAGCTGTGGGTACATCAATAGTTGCTCCAATAACATTAGTAGATGTTACAGGTGTAGCGGCAACTACTTCAGTTGGAGATGTTACTTTATTAATTACCGGAGTTACTAATGTTACAGGTGTAGCAGCAACAAGTGCAGTTGGTTCTATAACACCAGTTTCAGGATATGATGTAACGGGAGTAGCAGCAACAAGTGCAGTTGGCACTCCAGCAGAGGTAACGGGTACTGGAATAGTAGATGATGTTACTGGAGTAGTATTGACGAGTAATGTTGGAAGTGTAATAATAATAGCATGGAACAGAGTAGATACTGGGACACCAGTTACCTGGACTAAGATAACAACAGCGGCATAAAAAAGGATAAAATATGGCATCTACATACTCATCAGATTTAAAACTGGAACTCATGGCTACTGGTGAAAACGCTGGTACATGGGGAACAAAAACAAATAATAATTTAAATTTAGTACAACAAGCAATAGGTGGTTTTGAGCAAGTAACAGTTGGTAGTGGAGCAACAGTTGCACTTGCAATGACCGATGGCACTGTATCAAACGCAAGAAACATGGTTGTTAAAGTGGCTTCTGTTACCCTATCAGGGGCCACTGTCTTAACAGTTCCTGACAGCATTGAGAAAATGTATATCTTTGATGTGACAGCAGTTACAAATCCAACAAACTTAACTATTAAAACTGCAAGTGGTACTGGCTTTTCTCCAGACCAACAAAAAATATATTTTGCTTATGCAGACGGAACGAACATTGTTGAAGTATCATTAGATACTTTAGGTGGTGCAATAGGAACAGCAAGTTTACCAACAGTAACAGTAGCAAAAGGTGGCACAGGATCAACAAGTGCTAGTGATGCAAGAACTGCATTAGGTTTAGCAATCGGAAGTGATGTTCAAGCATATAATGCTGATACAGTTTTTAAAGATGTAGCAAATACTTTTACTGCTGGTCAAAGAGGAGCTACACAAACTGCAAACGCAACTGGTTCAACTACGCTAGACTTCGATTTGTATCAGAACTTCGTCTTGACTTTTACTGGTAACGTGACTTTAGCTAATCCTTCTACTGAGTCAGTAGGACAATCTGGTATTATTATGATCATACAAGATGGCACTGGTAGTAGAACATTAAGTTTAGGTACAGATTATGAAACTGCTGGAGGGGCAGGATTAACTATATCAACTGCTGCATCATCCGTAGATATTCTACCTTATTTTGTTCAAAGTGCCTCTAACATTTTGTTAGGAACACCACAACTTGCATTTGCATAGGAGATATTACTAGTGCCAGTTCAAGGTCAATTTTTTCAAAAGTCTGCAAGTGATACTGGGTTTTACTCTTATCAAATCGAACAAAGCATGGTTCAAAATCATGGTACAGCAGCTTATTTAAGTAGAACACTTGGAACAGCCACAAGTAGAGATACTTTTACAATTAGTTTATGGGTGAAAAGACATACTGAATTAGACAGTAGTTCAAAAACAACAATTTTTACTGGTGGCACAAGTGGTAGCCAATATTCTTTTACTGGTTTTGGTAATGACAATGCAATACAAATGGATTTACAAACTACTATGGGAAGTACTGGTTCAACTGATCAACAGTTTGAAGACTTTAGTGCTTGGTATCATTTGTTGTATAGATTTGATACTTCACAATCAACACAAGACGATAGAATTAGAGTGTATGTTAATGGAACACAATTGACAGGATTTAATTTAGGTAACGTATCACAAGATGAAGATGTGCCACATTGGAATGCAGCTGAAGCATTTTATATAGGACAAAAAAACGGAATAGGTCACGCATCTGATGGTACTAATTTATATTACGCAGAGTTTTTATTTTTTGATGGACAATCTTATGCTCCGACTGAGGTCGCTCAAAGTAAGAACGGAATTTGGATTCCAAAGAATCCGAGTGGTTTATCATTTGGTAATAATGGGTTCCATCTGAGATTTGCCGAGGGAGCTATTGGTACAGATAGCAGTGGAAATGGAAATGATTTTTCTGCTACTAATATAGATAATGATAATATTACATTAGATTCACCAACCAACGGAGCAGGAAGTACATAATGACAACTAATTCAAATTTTTGTGTTTTAAATCCATTAGGACAACAAGCTGGTTCAACTGATGTGTCAAATAGGCAAAATGGTTTTACTGGCAGTAATTTAAAATATACTAATATCAGTAATGAAACCACATTAGGAACTTTTGGAGTTACTTCTGGTAAATGGTATTTTGAAGTTTACGTAAACAATTTTAATTCTGATAATGGTATGATTATAGGTTGGTGTAATGACTTTTTTAATATAGATACAGAGTTAGGATATAACAATATTACACAACCAAGTGGAGCACAAGCATTTGGATTATATTCACAAAATCAAACATGTTTATATGGGCCTGGAAATGGCAGTAGCTCTTATAATAAAAGTTATGGTAGTGGTACTCCTACTAACGGAGATATAATAAGAATTTGGTTAGATGCAGATAATGGTAGATTTTGGGGTGGATTAAATGGAACAATACATAATTCTGGCGATCCTTCTGCTGGTACTAATTGGGGGTTTGGCACTGGAGGTTCTCCACACAATGTAGCTATGACAACACGAAGATTATTTCCAGCCATAGGTAATTGGTCTGCTGCTGATGCTGAAGTCACATTTAATTTTGGACAAGATAGTACATTTCTCGGAGCAACTACCGCTGGTACAGAAGTGGATGGAAATGGCAGGGGTTCGTTCAAATACTCTACAGAGGGGTTTTTAGCCTTATGTTCAGCTAATTTACCAGTTGCTGATGCTATTAGTCCAGCAGAAACTGATGATGATTATGTTGGTGGTAAACAATTTGGTATCGTACAATACACAGGTAACTCTACAACAGGACAGTCAATAACAGGATTAGGCTTCAAGCCTGATGTTATCTGGGCAAAGTGTAGTAGTCATTCCCAAAATAATCAATTATTTCATTCACAAGTTTTAAATAGTAGAAGTCCAACTCCTACTCCATTTATGTTTCAAATGGATACAACCTCTCGTATCGATGATACGGCACAAGGTAATAATAATCCTATGATTTCAAGTTTTGATTCTGATGGTTTTACATTAGGCACAAGTGGAAGTGGACCTAACGATAACGGAAGAACTTATGTTGCTTGGTGTTGGAGAGCAAAAGCTGCAACAACAGTAACAAACAATGATGGTGCTAGAGAATCAACTATACAAGTAAATTCTGATATAGGGTTTAGTACAGGAACGTATACAGGAAATTTATCTGGATCTGGTACAGCTACAGTAGGACATGGTTTGGGTAAAGCTCCAGAACTAATCATAAGTATGAGATCAGATGGTAACAGCCAAAGAATTTATAGACACGTTGGTTTAGATGATCAAAATTATGTATTACAAGTTGAAACTACTGGATCTCAAACAAGCAAATCAGGAAATGGCAGTATGTCGGCAGTTAGTGCGACTACCTTTGATACTAATTATACGGATGGATTAAATACAAATGGACATACTTTTATATTTATGGCTTGGACATCAATACCAGGTTTCTCAGCTTTTGGTCGGTATCATGGAAACTCCAATGCAAATGGTGTGTACATACATACTGGCTTTCGCCCAAAATTAGTACAGCTACGAAGAATAGATGGTAGTGGTTCGTTCTTAGTATCTGATGCATTAAGAAGACCATTCAATGATGGTACACATAGAGAACTATATTGGAATAGTACAAGTGCAGAAGCTACTGGAGCAGATAGTCACGATGGTGTAGATTATTTTGCTAATGGTTTTAGACTAAAAGGAACTAATGCTGGTTGTAATGGTAGTGGTAGTGAGTATGTCTACTCTGCTTGGGCAGAAAGTCCGTTCAAATTTCCCAATGCTTTTTAAGGAGGTGATAATATGTGGGGTTTAGTAAACGATAAAAATGAAATAACAGAAATAATTAAAGTTCCTAGGAATATTACAATAAACGATGTAAAACATTCTAGAGATATTTTTGGTGCTTGGTCTTGGTCAGAATTAAATGCCATAGGTATTTATACGATAGAACCAGGAACTAAGGGTAATGATAGATTTGAGTATACCTCTGGACCAACTTATGTTTTTGATAGTTCAAATAAAAAAATTACTACTACTTATAAAATTACAGAAAAACCTTTAGACGATGTTCCTGTTACAAATGAAGATGGTAGCAAAGTATTAGATAGTGAGGGTAATCAAGTAATAGATTATGGTTTGAAAACACTAGCTAAAAAAAGAGCTAAAATTAGAGCATATGCTTTAATTAAAGAGTTTGACTGGCTGGTGCAAAGAGTTACTATGGATAGTAGTGCAACCATACCTAGTGCAGTAACAACGTATTGTGCCGCAATAAGAAAAGATTGTGGTGATATTTGCACAGCAATAGATGATGCAAAAGATATGACAGCTTTTAAAGCATTGTATACTGATGAATTTAATAGTGATGGTTCACTTAAAACTTTAAACAGAATAGATAGGTGGACATCAGATTCTACTGTAACTGACTATTTAAGATAATGTTATGCTTAGTGAAGTCCAGATTGTTGGAGGAATAAATAAACAAGTAACACCTACTGGTGCACAAGGTAAGTGGGTTGACTGTGACAATGTAAGATTTCGCTATGGCTTTCCAGAAAAGATAGGTGGATGGGAACAAACTACCTCTAGTACATTAGTAGGTGTAGCAAGAGATATGCACTTGTGGAGTGATCTTACTGGTAAAAGATATATAGCTATAGGCACTAACAAAGGATTGTTTATTTATCATGATGGTTCTATGTATGATGTATCTCCTTTAGATACAAACATTACATCTTGTACTTTAACTACCACTAACAACTCTGCAACTGTAACTGTCAACAAAGCAGCACATGGGTTAGAAATAGGTGACTTATTTTTATTTTCTAGTGTTACCCTACCAGGTGGAGGCACTGGTTTTGTAAGTGCAGATTTTACACAAAATACTTTTGAAGTCATAACAAGAACATCAGACACTTTTACTGTTACAGCAGGTAAGGTAGAGTCTGGTGCTGGTTTTAGTGCTGGAGGTAGTGTAACTTTATCTCCGTATTTTAAAGTTGGTGATGCTGTGCAAGTCACAGGTTATGGTTTTGGTACTGGCTTATATGGTGGTACAAATCCTACCATAACTAGCACTACGCTTAATGGTGCTTTACTAGATGATGCAAATGGAACGGGCGGCTCAGGTACTGCAATAACTTTAACTTCTGTGTCTGGTTTTAGTAGTAGTGGTGGCACATTAAAAGTAGGAGAAGAATTAATAACTTATACTGGTGTAGCAGGTAGCACTGTTACAGGGATTGCAAGAGGAGCTTCTGGATCTACTAGATCTGCTCATAGTGATGGTGCTGTAGTACAAGAAGCCTCTAGCTTTACTGGATGGGGTGATGCTTCACCTACTGGTGAAGTAACATTAGAACCAGGGAACTGGTCATTAGATAATTTTGGGCAAATATTAGTTGCGACTGTAAAAAACAATAAGACTTTTCAATGGAACCCGAGCAGTGCCTCGGCTCTGTCAACAAGAGCTACAGTCATAAATAACGCACCAATACAAAGTGTGATGACTGTAGTTTCCGACAGAGACAGACATTTAATACATTTAGGCACTGAAACTACTGTAGGTACAAGCTCTCAAGATAAAATGTTTATACGTTTTGCAGACCAAGAGAATTTTGAGGATTACACACCTACATCAGTAAACACAGCAGGAACTTTTAGAATAGATAGTGGCACTAAAATAGTCGGTGCTGTAAATGCAGGTAGTTTTATTTTAATTCTTACCGATACTTCTGCATACACAATGCAATTTGTTGGTCCACCTTTTACATTTGGCATACAACAAGTAGGAGCTAATTGTGGTTTAATATCACAACATGCTATAGTTGCAGTTAATGGAGTGGTTTATTGGATGGGTCAAGCCGGTGGTTTTTATTTATTTGATGGAACTGTTAAAAAAATAAATTGTCAAGTAGAGGATTTTGTTTTTACTACACAAGATGAAGATGATTTAGGTATAAACTTTGATGCAGCAGATGTAGTGTATGCTGGATACAATTCATTGTTTAGTGAAATAAATTGGTTTTATCCAAAAGCAGGATCTACGCAAATAGATAGAGTAGTTAGTTACAATTACCAGGAACAACTATGGACTATAGGGTCCTTATCAAGAACAACTTATTATGACAAAACTATTTATGATAACCCTTATGCTACAGAATATAGCACTACTGCTATACCTAGTTTTCCTATTATACAGGGTGCTACAGCTACAAATGGAGCTACAACTTTATATGCACATGAAAAAGGAGTTAACCAAGTAAAAACTGATGGCACTACTACTGCAATCATAGGTAGTATTGAAAGTGGTGACTTTGAGGTAGAAGGTGGAGGCGGCATACGTGGAGAGTTTTTTATTAAAATAAGAAGATTTATACCAGACTTTAGAGCTCTAACAGGTAATGCTAAAGTTACTATTAATTTAAAAGATTTTCCTAGTGATACTGAAGCCAGTAGTAGTTTAGGTCCTTTTACAATATCTTCATCAACACAAAAAGTAGATACAAGAGCAAGAGGTAGAGCAGCTAGTTTAAAAATAGAAAACATTACTACTGGTGAAAACTGGAGATATGGAACATTTAAAGCAGATGTCCAACCTGATGGTAGACGTTAATGTATGGACATTAAAAACATAGTAAGTATTGATCATGAAAATATATGGAAAAGTGATCATACGTCAAATCCTTATGCAATTGTTTTAAACGCAAAAAAAATATGGAAATTTACTAAACATGAATGGCCTGATCAATATAAATTTTACTCAGATATGATTAAACAAAATGCAGAAGATTTTAGATGGGGTTTACACAAACAAAAGTCTTTTAAATTGTTAACCATAAAAGAATACTGTTATTTTATGGCACCACCTGATATAATATACAGAGCTATAAGGAAAGAAGATGGTAAGAAAAACAAAAGATCCATTAAAAGGAACAGGTAAAAAACCAAAGGGTAGTGGTCGTAGATTGTATACAGACGAAAACCCTAAGGATACAGTACGTATTAAATTTGCGACACCAGCTGATGCAAGAGCAACTGTTGCAAAAGTAAAAAAGATTTCAAAACCTTATGCTAGAAAAATACAAATATTGACTGTTATGGAACAACGTGCGAAAGTTATGGGTAAAACGGAAGTAGTAAGAATAGCAAAAGCTGGTAAAGTAGCATTAAAAAAAAGGAAACAAATTGGCTAAAATTAATACATTTATTCCAGAACCAAAAGAAGAATATAATATTGAAAACCAAAGATTAATTAATTTAGCCTTAACTCAAATTATACAAAAATTAAATTTTAGTTATCAACAAGAAATTAAAAATGAACAACAAGCTTTTGAATATTTTTTATCATGACAATACAATATAAAAACCAAGGTTTTAAACAAACTGATACAAGTAAAACTACAGTATTTACATGTCCTACTAATGGAACAGTTATAGTTAAAAGTATTTATTGCGCTAATAATGATGCGTCATCAGCTATTTTAGTTAATATGAATTTTGTTGATTCATCTGATTCTAGCACGGAGTATGAATTTTTTAGAGATGACGTGCCAGCTAAATCACAAGTAAACGCTACACCTCAAGGTTTAAATTTAGAGGCTGGTGATGCTATAACTGTACAAGCTGCTACAGGAAGTAGTAAAATACAAGGCTTAATAAGTTATGCTTTAATAGATCGTTCTCAAGAGAATGGATAAAATCAGTTCTGCTATTTTTAAAGTAGATCAAGCTTTAGATAAAAAAGTTTGTAAAAACCTGTGTGATCATATAGAGGTAAGTCCTAGTATTAAAGCTACGATGTTAAAAAATGATGGTGATTACGTAGATACTAAACATAGAAATGTTTATACTGTTCCTTTAAACCTTAATAACGAACATGATGTTCTATATCAAAAATTAATATTTAAGACCTGTAGTAAAGCTATTACAAATTATCAAAAGATATTTACAAGTTTACATCAAGAGTTAAAACTAGAATCAATAAATTTATTAAAATATAAAACAGGTAATTTTTATAAAAAACATACTGACTCTTTCCATCAAGAAAATAGACAACTTTCTTTTATAATTAATTTAAACGAAGATTATAAAGGTGGAGAATTGATTTTTTATTATCCTAACGATAGGCAGTTTGCATACAGTAAAGTAGAATTAAAAACAGGAGATTTAGTTATGTTTCCTAGTAATTTTATGTACCCTCATTCTGTACAACCTATTTTATCTGGCACTAGATACAGCATAGTTTGTTGGTTTAGTTAATACTTGATTTTTTCTAGTATTTATAGGATATTGTTTTTATGAAAACAATACAATGCACCTCACAAGAAACTTACAGAAATAAAAAGACTAACTTAAGATATGCCTCTAAAGAAGATGCTCAACATGACGTAGACAATCCAAATACAGATACCAAACAAGAGGATATAGTGTGCGATGTAAATATTATAGTGCCAAAAGAAGCTTTGTCTATGATAAGTAAAACCAAAGATGAAAATTAAATACGACAGGTTTTATTATAATCCTTTACCAGAAGAATTAATGATAGGTGTAAGTAACACTCATGGACATGGTGTCTTTGCAAAATTTGATTTGCCTAGAAAGTATGATTTAGGTATGAGTCATATAAAAATACCAATAATACACGGATATGTTAGAACTCCGATGGGAGGTTTTTTAAACCATAGTGACGAACCAAACTGTCGTTTGTTTATTGATTTAGACTGGGATGATTATGTTGTATATAAAGTTATAACGATTAAAAAAATAAAAAAAGGTAAAGAGTTGTTATTGGAGTATGGCTCGTGATTCCTTCAGGTGGAACTGAAATACAACATCGTTTTCTATCACACTATGTTGATGATAATTTATTAGACAATTTTCAAATATGCACATCAATACCAGGTAAAGTAGAATTAAGCAAAGATAAAATAAATATACTTTGGCAAAAAAATAGTCACAATCAACCTAATATATATCCGTGGTTTGAAGATAAAAGTAATCACGATAAATTTGATTGGTATGTTTTTAACAGTCATTGGAATTATGAAAAGTATAGATATAGATTTGATATACCTACTAACAAATGTCATGTGATAAAAAATGGTGTAAACAATTTTCCTAAAATTACACCTTTTAAACATGGTGATATGGTTCGTATGCTTTTTCACGTAACTCCGTGGAGAGGTCTTAATGTTTTACTTGGAGCTATGAGTTTATTAAAAGACTGTAACGTGCATGTAGATGTGTTTAGTAGTTGTAAAATATACGGAGAGGAATTTGAAAAAGCAAACGACAGTCAATATGAACCATTGTATGAACAAGCAAGAAAATTAGAAAATGTTACTTACATAGGATACAAAGAACATTCGTTTATACAAAAATATATTTATCGCTATCATATGTTTGCATACCCTAGTATATGGGAGGAGACAAGTTGTAATGCAGCTCTTGAATCAATGGCTGCTGGATTATTTTGTATAGTTACAAACTTTGGTGCTTTGTATGAAACTTGTTCTGAGTTTCCTGTATACGTGACCTATGAAAAAGATACTAAGAGACTTGCTAGTAAGTTTGCATCTGCGATACGTCAAGCAGTAAACACGATACACGAGCCAGAGATATTTGAACATCTACAAATGCAACAAAACTTTGTAAAAAAATTTTATAGTTGGGATAAGAAAAAGATAGAATGGACAAATTTTTTACAAGGTGCATTGAATGAAAGAAATTAAATTATTTGTAGCAACACCAGTCCATAGTGATGTATCCATACATTACATGCAATCTATGTTGAAGTTTCAAGCTGAGTGTTTATCTAAAAGTATTTACATTACTATAGACATGATGAAAAGTTCTTTGGTAACACAAGGTAGAAACACATTAGTGTCTCACTTTTTATCTGACGATTGTACGCATCTTTTGTTTATAGACAGTGACATATTATTTTATCCTAATTCTATTTTTAAAATGATAGATAAAGATGTTGAGGTATGTAGTATACCTTACCCCATGAAATTAATTAATTGGGATAAGGTATTTGAAAAAAATTACGATATATCTAGTATGACAAAATTACAAAAACATACAAGTGGTAATAAATTTCCTGTTAAGATAAAAGATAATGAAGATAATGTTTCATTTACTAATGAGATGATTGAGTTAAATTATGCTCCAACTGGCTGTCTTTTGTTAAAAAGAGAAGTGTTTGACAAACTTATAAAAGCTTACCCTAACAAAATTATACATCAGGAAAGTATGGTAGATGGAAAGATGACAATAAAACCTAACTTGTATAACTTTTTTGACACTCATTATGACGAGAAACATAAAAGATATTATGGAGAAGACTTCGCTTTTTCTAAATTATGGCGTGATATTGGTGGTAAATGTTATGCTTTGATAACAGAATATATAACTCATGTAGGAGAATATCAGTATACAGGAAGACTAATAGATGAAATGATACCTGTAGGTATTGATAAGCTCGATAAAAAGAGTTAAACTATACTTAACATACTAAAGGAGTTATTATGGCATTTCCAGTTTTAGCAATGGCAATAGGAGCAGGTATAGGAGGCTTATACACAAAAGCATCAGGTGGCTCTAATCGAGATATGATAAAGAATATGTTTTTAGGTGCAGCACTTGGAGCAGGTGCAGGAATGGCAGCACCTGGAATGTTGGGTGCAGCTGGAGGTGCAGGCACATCTAGTTATACAGCTGGTCAAGGTTTAGCTAGCACGTTAGGTTTGTCAGCAGGTAAAGCTAAACTTGCAGGAGCAGCCGCAGTTGCAGCACCACTTATGACACCAAGTGCACAAAAACCAGAGGGTTTTAAAATGCCATTTAGTGATCAAATGTATGCAGATGAGTATGCTAAAGGGCAAGAACAAGTAAAAGGTTTAGGAGATAGGTTTAATTATGACACAGTAACAGGAGGAGATAGACAGTTTCAAAATTTATATAATTACCAACAACCTAATCAAGTTTATGCTTTTTCACAAGGTGGTATAGTTGATGCTTTACCTAAATATAGAGAGGGTGGAGATGTACAATATTTACCAAGTAAACTTGATCACGATGAAAAAGATGTAAGTAATTATGTTAGAGCAGCAGGATATATAGAAGACGCAACAGATATGGCAGATAAAGATAAAGATACTATGCTTGCGCAATTAGCGGATGGAGAATTTGTAAGTAGAGCTGATGCAGTGTTGGGTGCTGGTATTATGAGCGGAGCTAATCCAAAAGATTTTAAAGATATGAGAAAAAAAGGAGCTAAATATTTTTATAACCAACAAGATCAGTTAAAAAGAATATATGACATGGTAAGCTAATGAAACTTACTGATGAGATATGGGATCTGTTAGAACCTGCTGCTAAAATAGGAGATAAAGCCACTAGAGAAGATATTGAGAATGGTTTAAAAAAAGGTGAGTTTCAATTGTTTATAAATAAAAAAAGTGCCGCAATAACTGCATCTATAAAAAATACACTTCGTATTGGCTTAGCAGGTGGCAACCTTAAAGATTTAGTAGAGCTTGAAAAAACCATAGTAGAGTTTGCTAGATCTAGATATTACAATTGTGTAGATATTTTAGGTAGAGGAGGATGGGAAAGAACTCTACCAGGTTATGAAAAAAAAGCAGTGTTACTTAGAAAGG
>VMHT01172248.1_pt1 | contig 35938 bp, 36 predicted proteins | sample 4693611 | NCBI WGS metagenome assembly VMHT01 (sample SAMN12280063, study PRJNA550983) | marine metagenome | isolation source: seawater sampled from same location over 5 years 0.02-0.2 micron viral filtrate | place: USA: collected off the coast of southern California halfway between the port... ...
TAGAAAAGGATTAAACTTTTACAAGGAAGATGATATTCATACTTCTGATAATAAAGACTATTATAAGAATATATGGGATAAAGGACACATGGCTCCAGCTGCACATTTTTCAGATACTATGGAAAACTTAAAAGATACTTTTAGTTTCGTTAATTCAGCACTACAACATGAAAAACTAAATAGAGGTGCTTGGAGATTTCTAGAAGCAGCAGTAAGAAAATGGGGTGAAGAAGAAGAACTATTTGTAGAGAATATAATTATATTCAACAAGAACAGTCTTGTACTAGATACAGGAGCAACAGTCCCAGATGGGTTTGAGAAAAGAATCTTTTTTCAAGATAGTAATATACAAAAATGTTTCTTTTTTGCAAATGAAGCACCTGATATGAAGTGGCACGAATATGAAGTTGAGTGTATAATAGAACCACAACCAACAATAGATATACGAGGATAATGGAAGTATTTGACCTTATAGGACAAGTCGGAGCACCGATAGCAGCAGCACTGTTTATGGGTGGTTTTATATTTTTAATTATAAGAAAGATAATGGCAGATGTTGTTGGAGATACTGAAGAAGTTAGAGGAATCTCCAAAATGTTAATTACTCGTATTAAAGTAATGAACAACGACATGATTAAAATAGACATGAGCGTAAGTTCTGCTCTAGGACTAACACCAGATTTGGATAAGATAGCTAGAGCAGAAAACTTTGTGGAGTCGGGGAGTATAGATGCAAGACGTGATTGACGCCATTCAACAGTTTGGATTTCCAGTTGTTGCTATGGTTGGATTAGGGTACTTTGTATACTTTGTTTGGACTACAATAACAGAGAACATAGACCCAGCAATAGAAGAAATGAAGATGACAATCTTACAACTAATCGATCAAATACGAATGTTAGATAACGATATGATAAGATTGCAAAAGAAACTGGACACAGTTTTACAGTTAAAAGAAAATGAAGAAAGAAAGAATAATTAGTTTACTAATATTACTTGCAGGTGGAGTATCAGCAGATGAGATTAAATTTAAATTTAAAAATCCGTCATTTAGTGGAGTGGGTACGAGCAGTCACTACCTCACAATTGAAAATCAAGAGTTTACAAGAAAAGAAGCTCTCGAGGCTGAAATTCAAGCTCTTAAAGAAGCGTTGGAAAGAGACGCAGAAAACACCACGCTTGCAAGATTTATAAAGAACTTTGAGAGCAGAATATACGCGCAGCTATCACGACAACTAGTGGATCAACTATTTGGCGAGAATCCTGCAGAGAATGGAAGTTTTACTTTATTTGATAACCTTATTACTTGGACATCAGATGGAAGTATGATTACATTAGAGATATTTAATGAAACTACCGGGGAAACGACTACTATTAGTATTCCTATCGGTGATTTTGGTTTCTAGTTGCGCAACGCACAGAGACTATCTATCACCTTGTTTAACTAATCCAGACGCAGACTACAAAGATGTAGTTACAATTGTTGGAAAGGCAGAGTGCTTTTCTAAAAGTGCTATAGTCAATCAACCAATTACTGAACAAATAAAAACAGTACCTGTGGCGAAACAACGACCTGTTGTCGCAGTATATAGTTTTCTAGATTTAACAGGTCAAAGAAAAAGTGTAGATGGATATGCAGATTTTTCTAGTGCAATTACTCAAGCACCAGAAGCATACTTAATTCGTGCACTTAAACATTCAAAATTCTTTAGAGTTGTGGAACGAAAAGGCATCGATCATATAACAAAAGAAAGGCAGATTATTCGTTCAACCCGAGAGAGATTTGATGATAAAGACTCGCAACTACCCCTATTGTTTGCAGGTCTTATATTAGAAGGAGGAGTTATTGATTATAACTCTAACTTATTAACTGGAGGTGTTGGTGCTCGTTACTTGGGTATTGGTAACTCCAAGCAGTATCGAGAAGATACAGTAGTAGTTTCTATAAGATTAGTGTCTGTGAGTACAGGCGAAATTTTATTAGAAGTCCTTACTACAAAGACCATATTATCCGTAGGACTTTCCAGTGACTTTTTCAGATATATAGCAGAAGGAACAAAACTCGTAGAGTTTGAAACTGGTAATGCTATGAATGAAAGTAAGTCAATTGCTTTACAAGCGGCTATGGAAATTGCCATAGTAGAACTTATAATGCAAGGACAGGAAAGAGGATATTGGTATTTCATGGGAGAAAATCATGATTAGAATAATTCTTTTATTACTTTCTTTTGGTTTAGTAGCAGATAATGAAATCTTTATTAAACAAACAGGGAGTAATGCAGCTATCGACCTTGAGCAGTTAGGTTCAGGTAACATAATTGGTGGAGATGATGCAATAGCAGGTACAATGACTAAAGCCATATTTTATGGCACAGGTTGGACACTTGATATTAATCAAATCGGATCATCAAATAAGTTTCTTACTGACGGCATGTATGGAGATAACTTTACAGGATTCTATGAATTTGATGGAGATAGTAATGAATTTGAATGGTCAATGGATACAACTGGGTTAAACGGAGCAGACTATGTTAATGCTAATGTTAATGTAACAGGTTCATTTAACACAGCAGATGTAGATATTGGAGAGTCTAATGATGTTTCATATCTAGACTTAGATTGGACTATTTTAGGCGACAGTAACGAAATTGAATTTGATTTAGATTCAGCTTATGCAACAAACTTCATGGATATCACAGGAGATAGTAATGAACTCACTTTCACAGGAAGTGGGTATGGAGCCAGCGCTAATGATGCAGGATATTTTTATCTTGACTTAACTGGTGATTCGAATACAATGACAATCACACAGGCATCAACACTAGCAAGAGACTGGTTGAAAATTGAAAGTAATGCGTCAAATAGTAATATTTGTATTGTTCAGTCTGATGGTGGCACGTCCACTTCATGCTGATAACATAGGAGACATTACAGAGTTAAGTGGCGCAGGTCAAGTTGTTCGTGATGAACCCTTACCTGCTGCACTTGATTTCGACATAAATAGTTATGATGATGTTCGTACCGCTAATGGGCGACTCGGAATAACTTTTCTAGACGAGAGTCAAGTCAGACTAACAGAACACTCTCAACTCATTATAGATGAGTTTGTCTACGATGCGAATCCTAGTAATTCGAAGATGGCGTTAAGCTTTGCAAGTGGTACACTTCGTTTTATTAGTGGAGAACTAGGGAAAATAGATAAAGAAAATATTCAAATCGATACCCCAACGTCTCAAATCGGTATTCGTGGTACTGACTTCACAGTTACTGTAGACGAGTTAGGAAGAGCACTAATAATTCTTTTACCAAATGATCTTGGAGATCCATCGGGAGAGATAATAGTTGCTACCGCTGCAGGCACTGTTGTATTGAATAAACCATTTCAGTCTACTGTTACAAGTATGTGGGAGAGTACACCAACTCAACCAATGATATTGGACATAAGCCTGGAATTGATTGACAATCTTCTTATTGTCAGTCCACCGAAGGAAAGAGATGGAACAGAAGTTTCAAGAGTGGACGGAGCTGATGATTCTGTTGGCGATTTTCTGGATATTGATTATCTCGATTTCAACGATCTAGAAATAGACTTACTAGCAGAAGACGAAGATTTTACGTTCACAGAATTAGACGTGGACTACCTAGATGTAAATTTCTTTGAAGATTTACTATCAGTAATTGAAGAACTTTCTGAATTAGACCAAGAACAACTTACACAAGACTTTTCAGGAGCAAATATAGTTGGAACAAAAATTGGACAAGATTTAGAAACTAATATCATTACTTTAGTAGAGGGGACAGAGATTAGTTTTACAAGACAAGTAAATAATTACTTAAGACTAGAACTTGATAGTGGAACAAGTTATAATATACTTATAGATGATGAAGGCAAAACTTTTAACATTATTGTTGGTAGCGGCGGTAGCTCTACCATCAGAATTAAGCAAAGCTCAGGTTAAACAAATACAAGAGTTTACCTTTGCTCCAGCACTTAATTTAACTTATCACGAAGAAAATGAACTACATAAAGAAGCATTTATAGCTTTACAGATTCTTGATATATACTCTACATATAGAGCTTTAAAATATGACTGTGTGCAAGAAACGAATCCTATTTTAGGAGACGTTCCTACAATACCGCAGATGGTAGTATTAAAAAGTATTGCTCAAGGGCATGTATTATCAAATAAGAATGTTTCAAGTGAAGCATATACATTTATGAATGTAGGTTCAACTTTAGTTGTAGTAAATAACTATCAAGTATGGAATAAAGCCAGAAAAAGATGTACAAAAAGATAATTGGATTTTTACTTCTAGGTGGTTTACTGTTTTTACAAGTACAGAAACCAACAGAATTTTTGACACTCAAGTACTTTGATTACTTGATGATGTCAACCCCCACAACACAAGATCAAAACATTACACTCGTAGAAATAGATGAAGCAACCGTAGAGAAGTACGGAGGCTATCCTCTACCTCGAGATGTATATGCAGACTTACTATATAAATCATCTTTTTCAGGACTTACAATATTTTTTCCTGATAAAGACATTCACGGTAAAGATAGAGAATTAGCACAAGCACTAGCGAATACTAATACTGTTTTACCTTTCGTAGCTTCTAGTAAAGCTACAGGCGGCGGTCCTCATGTAGGCACTGCCACAATTGGAGGAGATCCACACCCATGGCTATACAAATACCCAGGAATTTTACGTACTCCGTCTATGCTGGAGTCAAAAACAAAGGCCGTAGGACTACTAACCGCTATTCCACAAACAGACGGATTAGTGAGAAAGATGCCTTTGGTCCTAAGCGTCGAGTCAAAACTCTATCCCAGTTTTGGGCTGGAAATGTTAAGACTACTCCAAGGCGCAAGAAGTTATCAACTAAAGGTAGGAAATAGTGGCATACAAGCACTAAGAGTACCACCATATACAGTTCCTTCAGACTCAAGAGCAAATGTCTATGTAGACTGGAATAGAAACTTTACTAAAGTATCAGCACTTGATTTCAAAGGAGCACCTATCGCAATCATAGGAGTTACTGCAGAAGGTATTGCTACCCAAATACCTACACCTGCAGGACTTCTTTTTCCACACGAAGTACAAGCCATGACCATATCTTCTATGTTAGAAGGCAAGACCAAAACAACCCCCGACTGGGCACTAGGAGCAGAACTCCTTACTACATTTATCGCAGGAACAATACTTATATTCACATCATCACTTGTATACTTCTCTTTACCATTTTTAGCTTTAATACTAGGTGGATTATTCTATGCAAGTAAGAGCTTATTTACAGAAGGACTACTACTTGATGTAAGTTTTATTTACGTTAATTTACTGATCATTTTTACACTAATGACGTTTTATAACTTCGTAGAACAATACTTTTTACGTCTTCGCATTAAGCAACAATTTGGGACGTATCTATCTCCCCATATGGTAAAAAAATTACAAGACAATCCAAAACTACTGAGTTTGGGTGGGGTTACAAAACGACTCACTTTTCTTTTCTCTGATATAAGAGGATTTACCCCAATCTCGGAAAAATACCAATCAGATCCTCAAGGTCTTACTAGTCTGATAAATCGTTTTCTTGACAATCAGACTGAGATCATTTTAAAGCATGGAGGAACAATCGATAAATATATGGGTGACTGCATCATGGCATTTTGGGGCGCACCATTAGATGACGAACAACAAGTAGAAAATGCGACAAAAGCAATTATAGAAATGAGAATTTCTTTGGAGAAATTAAATGAAGAACTTAAAGAAGAAGGGCTTGATCAGATACATACTGGAGCGGGTATCAATACGGGAATTTGTGTTGTGGGTAATTTCGGATCCAGTTCCCGTTTCGATTATAGCGTGCTCGGTGATAGCGTTAATCTTGCTGCAAGACTAGAAAGTCAATGTAAGGAATACGACGTAGATGTTATAATTTCAGAGCACAGTTTAGTAGAGGAATATAACTACAAATTCCTTGACGAAGTTACAGTAAAAGGAAAATCAGAACCCGTAAAAATTTATACCTTACAAAAATAAGTCTTGACAAAAGCTTAAAAGTTTTATATAATTGTAGTATAAAATTTTAATAGGGAAATACCATGTCAGAAGAAATACAGAACCTAAAAGCAGAATTAGCGAAACTTGAGGCTATTGTAGCTGAACGGTGGAAAACTGCCTTTAGACGTTTTGATGAGATGGAAACCTCAATACAGAGAATAGAACAAATATTAATAGGTGGCGCAGGAGCAGCAATACTGTTCATGGCAGGCTTAATCGTGACTTTAGTCACATTACACGGATAAAATTATGATAGAAGAATATAGTAAAAAAGATATGAAAATGGCTCCAAAAGTCAAAAAACAATCTACCTTACCGGAAGGCTGGAGTATGGTCGAAAAGAGAGGTAGATGGTGTGTTAGGAATCCAGATGGAGTTCTTAGCAAGTTCGCAACTAAAAAAGCGGCAAAGGAATATATTGAGGAGATGAACTAATGTTAGAATTTTTTCAGTGGGTACAGGCATGGATTGCCATTATCCCAACAATCGTAATGGTTGCATCATTGATAGCAGCAATTACTCCAACCCCGATTGATGATGGTTGGATGAAAAAAGTGTATGTAGTCTTAGACTGGTTTGCACTAAACGTAGGCAAAGCAAAAGATAGATGAGTCTAAAGAAAGCATTTACTGACGCAGTTAAGAGGGTTCAGAAAGAGACTGAACTCTCTTCAACAATCAAACGAAAGATAAAACGTAGAAGATCGAAACGTTCATAAATATGAAACGGTACGATATATGTCGTAGCTGTCCAAAGTTTGATAGTTATTGGAAAACTTGCAATAGTTGCAAGTGCTTTATGCCGATCAAAGTACTTATTAATTCGGCAAAGTGTCCGGAAGGGCAGTGGGAGAATATAAATGGCACTAACGAAGAAACAAATGAAGTTACCAAAAGGTTTAAGAGACGCTATTCTGAAGAAGCAGAAAGGAATGGGTAAGAAAAAGAAACGTGGTAAGAAAAAAAGAAGTAGAGGTTAATTGGTTACAATACTTTCACTCTATAAAAAAAGTATGTCCATGGAGTTATCAAAGTTATCTTGATGGAACTACTAAAATAACAGACTTCGATGAAAACATCTTAGTATTAAATGAACAAAACTTTGAAACATTACCTTGGGAGGTGATAGTATATCTACTGGGTGATGACCTAACGCTTGATGCGATTGACGAATATGTGGCATCTCTAAATGATTGTCAGAATACATGTGAATATTTATGGTCTCACCCAACCTTTACTAAGGGAGGAAATAACAATACCCCAGTGCCTGTAATAATACAGCAAGATCGAGTCCGATTAAAGGAGTTAAGACGTGGCGGTAAAGAGAAGAAGAAAGACACCAGTTAAAAGAAAAGGTGTAAAGAGAAAAACACTTAGTGTGAGTGTTCAAAATACTCTTAAAAGAAAAGCAAAAAATAGTAGATTTACTTATGGACAGCTTTCAAGAGTATATAGAAGAGGACAAGGCGCTTTTCTAAGTTCAGGTTCTAGACCAGGAGTGTCTATGAGTCAATGGGCTTTTGGTAGAGTAAACTCTTTCATGAAAGGTGGTCATTCACAAGATAATGACATCAAGAGAAAGAGAACAGTGAGGAAAACTGGTGGTAAAAAGAAAAAGTAAAAGAAAGGTAGCATACAGTAAATACGGAGTACCAAAAAAGTACGATGAAGGAAGCAGTGCTTTAGCAAAAGTAATAAAGCAGATTTCTAACTTATATAAAAATGGAAAACGAGTTCCAAAATCTTTAATAGCAAGACGAATCAAGTTAGGTAAAAAAGCATTAAAGAAAAAAAGACGTGGCTAAATATAGATTTAGAACTCATTAACAGGAGAAAGAATGATTGAATTTTTAAAGAAAATTTGGTACATTATCACTTTTCAAGATGTAAACTTTGACGGTAAAGTAGACATAAAAGATAAGATGGTAAAAGCTAAAAGAAAAAATTAATGGCAGTAAATAGAACAAAACATAAAAGATACATTAAAAATAAAGATGTATATAAAACAATCGGAGCAGCTCGTAAAAAAGCAAGAAGATTGGGATTGAAAGGCATACACTCACACGGAAGAGGTTCTGATAAGAGATTTATGCCAGGTAGCTCACACGGTGTATACCGTAGAGCATTGAGGAGAAAAAATGGCAGCTAGAACAAGTGGTTTTCTAAGCGGACCAACTGGAGTACACAATACACAGAAGATTCGTAAACATAAACTCAAGAGAGGTGTTACAAGAGACATGAATGCAGCAGCAGGAACATTAGTAAATACTAAAAATCCTTATGGCGCAGGCGCATTTTATGCAGCAGCACCAAAAGCAATTGGACCAAGATTCGGTAGTACAAAGAATCCACCAAGAGCAAAATTTCCAAAAAGGAGAAGATAATGGCACTAACAAAAGCGGAAAAGGCAAGACTGAAAAAAGCAGGATTGACTCGTTTAAACAAACCAAAAATGACACCAAAGCATAAATCGAAAAAAGCGGTTGTTGCTACAAGAGTTGGCGGTAAAGTTAAAGTACTCCGCTTTGGTGCACAAGGCATGGGACATAATTATAGCCCTGAAGCTAGAAAAAGTTTTAAGGCTAGACATGCTAAAAATATTGCAAAAGGTAAATCTTCACCAGCATACTGGGCTGATAAAGTTTTGTGGGCAGGAAAGGGAGGTTCTACAAAGATGCCACCTAAGTCACAAAAATTTACAAGAGGTCTCAAAAGGAGAGGTTAATGGCAGGCAAAAAGAATACTAGAGATTTTTGGATTGATGATCTACAATCGAAAAGTGCAACAATATTAGAATATTTAAACAAAAAAGATCAACTTAACAGAAAAGAGCAAGAGTTAGCAGAACTCTGTGCAGGTTTTATCTATCTACATAATATATGTGAGGATAGACAATTTTTAGACGAACCCGATAACGAATTATTTGAAGAAGTAACGATACACTAAATGATAGAAATTTCAAGAAAGGATATTTTATCCGATTCTCTTATGCAATTTCCTGATGAAAGATTCATCAAATTGCCCATCGAAGGATACCTAGATTTATTAGGTATAGAACCAAACTCATCTCAAACAGGTATTATAAACGGACTTAACAATCCTAAATATCGTTTTATGTGTGCCGCAGTCTCTAGACGGCAAGGCAAAACATATATCGCAAATATACTAGGTCAATTAGTTTCTCTAGTTCCTAATTCACACATACTTCTTATGTCACCCAACTACTCACTATCTCAAATTTCTTTTGACTTACAAAGACAACTAATCAAGCACTTTGATTTAGAAGTGATTCGTGATAATGCAAAAGACAAAGTAATTGAACTATCTAACAATTCTACTATAAGAATGGGTTCTGTAAATCAAGTAGATTCAGTTGTTGGTCGATCATATGATTTAATTATCTTTGACGAAGCCGCTTTGGTAGATGGAAGAGATGCCTTCAATATAGCACTAAGACCTACACTAGATAAAGAGAACTCAAAAGCATTATTTATATCTACACCTCGTGGTAGAAATAACTGGTTTGCTGAATTTTTCTATCGAGGATTCTCAGACGAGTTTCCAGAGTGGGCATCATTAAGAGCAACGTATCATGAGAACCCTAGATTATCAGAAAGCGATATAGCAGAGGCACAGAAAACAATGTCAGAAGCTGAGTTCAATCAAGAATACATGGCAGACTTCAATGTGTTTGAAGGACAGATATGGGCTTTTGACCACGAAAAATGTATAGAAGATTTATCAGAACTCGAACTAAAACGTATGGATATCTTTGCAGGAATGGACGTTGGTTATCGAGATCCAACTGCATTTGTTGTTATCGCATATGATTGGGACACACAGAAATATTTTGTACTAGATGAATACTTAGACTCAGAAAGAACAACTGAACAACACGCAACAGAAATATCAAAACTAATTGAAAAGTGGAATATAGATTATATTTACATAGATTCTGCTGCACAACAAACTCGTTTTGACTTTGCTCAGAACTATGGAATTAGTACTTTAAATGCCAAAAAATCAGTACTAGATGGGATTGGACATGTTGCAGCGATAGTGGATAATGATAAATTAATTGTCGAAGGAAAATGTAACGAAACACTTTGGGCTCTTGATCAATATCAATGGGATCCAAATCCAAACTTATTAAGAGAAAAACCCAAGCATAATGCTGCATCTCACATGTCTGATGCTTTACGATATGCTTTGTACTCGTTTGAGACAAGTATGACATCGTTCTAACGACACCTAGAAAAAATAATGCTTGACTTTAACTCAAACTTCTGCTACAATTAGAACATAAGAATTGAAATGACACTAAAAAGAGATTTAGTTAAATACGTAAGGGATAAAGCAAAATCTAAGTTTAAAAAAGAGTCTGCCTGTTATATATGCGGATCTGATCACAAACTAGATTTTCATCATTACTACGGCTTAACAGAGTTATTAGATAAATGGATAAAAGATAATAAATACGAAATCCATAATGAAGACGACATTTTAAATCTAAGAGAAAAGTTTATAGAAGAGTTTGAAGACGAAATCTATAATCAAACAGTCACACTTTGCCATGTACATCATTTAAGACTACATTCAATTTATGGCAAACGACCACAATTAATAACCGCTGAAAAACAGCAAAGATGGGTAAGTAAACAAAGAGACAAATATGGCATGGTATGATTTTCTATTAGGTAGAAATACTAAAAAAGAAGAAAAATTAAATCCTTCTCAATACGTAATTTCAAGAAATGAAGGACTAACAGTAGATAGTCGTGAGAATATCACGAGCTATAAAAATGCTTACGAGCAGTTAGAAGTAGTTAATAGAGCTGTCAATATGATAGTCGATGATTGCTCTGATATCCCATTTTTAGTACAAGAACAACTACAAGGCACTTCACCTATATTCAAAAATGTAAGAAAGACAAGAGTAGATCTTCTACTCAATAAAGAACCAAATCCGTTTCAAGATATTAGCACATTCAAAAGAAATATACTAGTCGATTTAATTATTGATGGTAATATTTTTGTTTACTTTGATGGCATACATATGTATCATCTACCAGCAGATAAGATGAGAATTGAAACTGATGAAGATACTTATATAAGTAAGTATATATTTGATAACAGTATTGATTATTCAGTAAATGAAATAATCCATATCAAAGAAAATAGTTTTCATTCTATTTATAGAGGAGTTCCAAGATTGAAACCTGCTCATAGAACTATGCAATTGCTTAGTAATATGAGAAACTTTCAAGATAACTTTTTTAAGAATGGAGCAGTTCCAGGTTTAGTACTAAAAAGTCCTAATACTCTTTCTGAGAAAATAAAAGAAAGAATGTTACAGGCTTGGGTCGCTAGATACAATCCAAATACTGGAGGTCGCAGACCTTTATTTTTAGATGGTGGATTAGAAGTTGAAAACTTAACAGAAGTTAATTTTAAAGAATTAGATTTTCAAGAGGCAATTAAGTCTAATGAGAGAATCATTCTTGAGGCGTTAGGAGTTCCACCTATTCTTATGGATAGTGGTAATAATGCAAATATAAGACCAAATCAGAGAATGTATTATTTAGAAACTATACTACCTATAGTTAAGAAAATAATGAAAGGATTTGAAAGATTTTTCGGTTTTAGATTAGTAGAAGATGTAACAAATGTTCCGTCACTACAACCAGAACTGAGAGATCAAGCAGCATACTATGCTTCTTTGGTTAATACAGGTATTATGACACCTAATGAAGCTAGGGAGAAGTTAAATCTTGAAAAAGTTGAAGGATTTGATACACCAAGAGTTCCTGCAAATATCGCAGGTAGTGCCGCAAACCCAATCGAGGGTGGTAGGCCAACAGAAGATGAGGAAGAATAAATATGAACAGAATGAAAATGATAAATCAATTAGGCGAGTATTTTACCAAAAAAGGTAAATATCTTGAACTAAATGAGTATAATTTAGAATCGGATACTCCAATGAGGTCGGTTCAAGTAAAGAGAGTTTTTAACTCTTGGAGTAGAATGATGACTATGGTAAAAAACTATTACCCAAATGTTGGAGTTGTAGTTAAAAAAGTAACCCCTAAGGTTGCTCCAAAGAAATCAACTACTAAAAAGGTGAAGAAAGATGTCTAATAAGATTTTTCACTGGACAAATACTTTTAAATCATTAGGTGAACAACCTGATGGGAGTATTGAAATTAAAGGACTAGCAAGCACTAACACACAAGATAGAGCAGGTGATGTTATCGAGGTTGAAGCATGGACAAAAGGTGGAGTAGATAATTATTTACAAAATCCTATTGTTTTATACAATCACAATCATGATCAACCTATCGGAAGAGCGAAGGCTGTTAGAACTGTAGATAACGGTTTAGAGTTCACTGCTAAAATATCAAAAGCAGCTGGACAAATTACTGATTTAATTAAAGACGGTGTTCTTGGAGCATTTTCTGTAGGTTTCCGTGTGAAAGATGCAGATCATATTCCTGACACTGGTGGATTAAGAATCAAAGATGCTGAACTTTTCGAAGTTTCTGTAGTATCAGTACCTTGCAATCAGGGAGCTATGTTCTCTCTTGCAAAAAGTTTTGATAATATGGCAGACTATGAAGAGTTTAAGAAATCTTTTATAGAGACTAACTCAGCAGACTCAGTTAAAACTGAAGAAGTTGGGCAGTCTAAAGTGGCGCAAGCCAACATTAAGGAGAATCGCATGAGCGAAGAAATGAAAGCTCCTGAGGGCTTTAACCTTGACGCTTTTGCTAAAGAAGTAGCTGAAAAAGCAGCTACTAAATTAGCAATGCAACAAGCTGAAACTAAAGCAGCTGAAGAGAAAGCAGCTAAGGAAGCTGCTGTAAAGGCTGCTCAAGTAGAAGCTGAGAAAACAGCGGAAGTTGAAGCACAACAGGAAATAGAAAAGAAAGTTGTTATATCAGCACTATCAGGTGCAGAACAACTAATGGGTGACGTTGAGAAAAGATTTAACGAGAAGAACGAAGAATTAGGTTCAATCGTTAGTGAACTTCAAAAAGAACTCAAAGAAAAATCAGAAGAAATTCAACACATCAGAGAATCTAAGAGAGTTTTCTCAAATAGAGGAAATGATGCAGATTGGAAAAAATCTTTTGAAAATGAAATTTTAGATGCAAAATTTGCTGGTCTAGCGACTGGTAAAGGTTGGAGCAATGAATACTCAAAATCAGTTATGGAGAAAGTTAATCAACATTCAACAGTTGAAGTTTCTTCAGCAGACTTTGAGCAAGTTGTCTCAGCAAACATCGAAAGAGATATTCAGAATGAATTAGTATTAGCACCTCTATTTAGAGAGATACAAATGAGTTCTGCAAATCAAATTTTACCTATCTTACCAGATGCAGGTTATGCTGAATTTACAACAGCCGTAACAGGTAGTGGTACAGCACCGTTTGGTAACTTAGAAGAAAGAGCTGATAACAGTGCAGCACCTTTTACAGGTATTCAAATGCAAGAAAGAACTTTATCAACAAACAAGTTGATTTCAAAAACTTTCTTAGGAAATGAAACTGAAGAAGATGCAATTATTCCAATATTACCTTTAATCAGAGAATCTATGGTTAGATCTCACGCAAGGGGTATTGAAAATGCTATCTTATTAGGTAACGATTCAGGAGGCCAATATACTTCAGGTATATTTGATGGTCTATTGAAAATGGCAGAAGCTGACAGTCATCACACAGATGACGTAGGTGCAGGTTCACCAGCAGCGTTCGGAGCAACTGATGCAGTTTTAGCTTCAGACCTATTAGGTATGAGAAAGAATATGGGTAAATATGGTGTCAATCCATCAGACGTAGTTTATATAGTATCACAAGATGCATATTATAATCTATTAGAAGATGCTGAGTTCCAAGATGTCAATCTAGTTGGCGATCTTTCAACAAAGCTATCTGGTGAAATTGGTCAAGTATTTGGATCAAGAGTTATTCTCTGTGATGAGTTTGTAGCAAAAGCACACTCTCAATACGCAGCTGTAGCTGTTTATACCAGAAACTATGTAATGCCGAGATTAAGAGGTGTTACAATCGAATCTGATTACGATGTCGAGAATCAAAGAAGAGTACTTGTGGCTTCACAAAGACTTGGATTTACTGATGTCATTTCAGGAGCAACATCAAAATGGGGCTTTAAATACGACGCTAGTTAATTAGCATAGAACGGCTTGAGGGGAGCCTATCCCCTCACTTATTCAATTATGGCAGATTTAGTAACAGTATCAGAATACAAGACAGCAGAGGGAATAGCAGGAACTCAGAATGACGCACGACTTGCAGTTTTAGTACCCCAAGTTTCAGACTTGGTGAAAAAATATTGCGGTACATCATTTATAGATTTCTTTTCATCAGCAAAGACAGAAACTTTTAATATTAGTGATAATATAACATCAATAGTAGTAATGAGTGAAACACCACTAAATTCGGTAACATCAGTTAAAGAACGTGATAACCCGAGTACAGACTATGTAACACTTACTAACAATACGGATTATTATATAGACACAGCAAGTGATTCAATTTTTAGATTGGATTCTAGCGGTAATAGAAAAGCTTTTAAATCAGGATTTGGCTCAGTGCAAGTTATATATACGGCAGGATATTCAACAGCACCCAAAGACCTGGAATTAGCAGTTTTTGATTTAATTACTTATTATTTGAAAGATGAGCACAAGCAGCGAAGAACTCTTGGTGGAGCAACAATACAAAACCAAGGCACTGCAGGCTTAAGAACAAGTACTGATTTTCCTGACCATATCAAACGAGTACTTGATCTTTATCGAGTAGTCATCTAATGGCAGCAAAAAATATTATAAAAATCTTACAAACAAGATTAAAAAAACCAATAAAAGATTTATATGAATCACAAAATCAATCTCATAGACATTATGTGATTTATAGAAAAGCACATATGGTTTTATTAATAAAAAATGCCATAATAAAAATTATAAATAGTGACGCAAGATTTTCAGGAGCAACACTTCCTAAAAATGCAGATAATATAATAGGTAATGTATATAGCAGTTATATGACAACAGGAAATATTGTAAAAGCATATTCAAGTTATGGTTTTAAACAGGGTAGTAAAGGAAAAGGTAAACGTTTTTATTTTGCTAAAGGTTTTGCTAAAGGAGATAATATAAAAATATTTTTTCCTACTCCAGAATCGAGAGCTATGGCAAAAATGACAAGACAACAAAAAAGACAACCTTTGCCTAATATATATGATAATGTAGTATCTAAGAAAGGGCCAAATAATGATTTACTAAGTAATTTAGTACAAAAATCTTTAATACAAGTACTAGATTTAAAAAGTACTAAAAGAGGAAGAGGAAATTCGGTAACATTACCAGACGGCTCATCAATAGGAGCTTCTAAATTAAAACCTGGAACAACTCCAAATGCTAGAAAGCTTCATGGAGGAGATACTACAAAAGCAGGCTATACTTTCGATTCTGTTATTGGAGAAGAAAATCCGGAAGGAACTACAGCAAGAACAGTAGATGCAATAGAAGAACTAAAAAAGATAGATTTAAATTCTATAGAGAAGATGGCAGGACAAACTTTAGGAGAATCTAGTTTTAATTTAGGATTTGATTTTGTACTTGATAGCTTTGATATCTTTTTTGATATAAATAGCACTACTGTAAGTGATATTGTTAAAAATAATAAAAAAGTTGATGTAGCTATAACAATAGGTGATGCAAAAATGCAAAAACTACAGCAATATGGAGATAAGCCTGGATTAGAGAAAATATATAGTGCTTTGGAAAGGGAATTATTAGAATATTTATCAGATTCTGCTGCTCAAACTTCTAAATCTATGAAAGATTTAAATACTGAAAGGGGAGCACAAGCTATAATAAAGGGAATATTTGGACCTTTAACACAAAAGGGAACTCCTGATATGAGATTTAAAGCAAATAGAGCTTTAATGAATAAGAAAAGAGGGAAAAAACAAACAACAGCACAATTTAAAGAGTCTTTTGCAAAAACAGTACAAAGTAGTATAATAAAGAAAGCAACTACAAAATCTGTAAGTAGAAAGAATAAAAGATATAATAGAAACACAACTAATAGTACTACTTCTTTAGCAGCTTTAATGCAGATAGTAAATGCTCAACTACCAAGATTTTTAAAAAGAAATATGACTCCGCCTCGATTACAATATAGAGGAAAAGGAAATCCAAGCAGACCGTTTGCAGGACCTTTTAATACAGGAGTAGAAGTAACAAGTCTTACAGATAGTAAGTCAAATGCAGGTGGCTTAAATGTAAACTATACTTATGAGAAATATCCTTATCAAACATTTGAACCAGGATTTGAACAAGGTAGTACATTGAGAGACCCTCGTGAACTCATTAAAACAAGTATAAGACAGATAATGATAGCAAACAAACAGAATAGATTTTTGAGGTTTAGACGACACTAATGAGCGCACAAGGAAGAACATACTCAACAAGAAGAAGAGCAATAGTAGGTGCCTTAAAAACTTTACTAGAAACAATTAATGGATCAGGTTCGTTTCGAACAAATGTCGCAGAAGTAGCTTCTCGACTAAAATTTTGGGACGAGGTAATAGATTTTCCCACTATTCACATAGGAGCAGGTAATGAAACTCGTGAATACGCAAGTGGAAATCATAGATTTCGTTTTTTGCAATTAACAATAAGATGTTACGTGCAAGACGAAGATGATGTAATTCTCAGTTTAGAGAAATTACTAGAAGACGTGGAGTCTGTATTGGAGGATAATGATCCGATATCATATACAGACGGAAGCGGAAATACGCAATCTACTGCTCAGACAACCATTCTGAGTATAGATACAGATGAAGGAGTACTAGAACCTCTCGGCATCGGTGAGATCGTCGCAGAGATAAGGTACTAAGGAGAAAAAAATGGCAGATACATTTTATTTTAGTCGGGATACGAAAGTCTTCCTAGCAGATAATGGTAATACGTCCCTCGCATGGGAACTACCAGTGCTAGATGGTTTTAGTTTTTCTCAGGCTACAAATACAAGTGAAATTACTTTAAATGAGATGACTGACTCCGCAGGTAAAAGTAGAAGAAGTAGACAGATGTTTACAGATTCTTATGCACCAGCAGAGTGGAGTTTTTCAACTTATATGAGACCGTTCGGAGCAGTGCCAGCAACAGCTACTACTGTGTGGGAGCCACATGCATCAATCAGTGGAAATCCTCAACATGCTGTTGAAGAAGCACTTTGGGCATACTTTGTAGGACATACAGGTTTCACAGTCGGTTCAGCAACAGGCAGTGGCACAGCATCAGTTTGGAATGGAACTGGTGGTATTACAAATACTGACACTAACATGGTAGTTGACTTTAGACAGTCAGAAGTTGCAGCTTTAGGTACATTCGATCTTTATTTTGAGATGGGTAGCGCAAGTGCTGGTACTAATCTTACTTATAAAATAGAAGGGTGCGTTGTAAATTCAGCAAGTATTGATTTTGATATTGATGGAATTGCAACAATTAACTGGAGTGGTATGGGTAAAATCATCACAGAAAGTGGTGCAGATAAACCATCATTTACTAATTTAATTAGTGAAGGAACTACAACTACAAGTAATTTCATAAGAAATAGATTAACGTCACTAACAGCGACAGGAGCTGATAGTGGTCTTTTTAATGCAAGTTATGATCTAGTTTTAACAGGTGGAAATATAACATTTGAAAACAATATTACTTTTCTTACACCAGAAACACTCGGTATAGTTAACCAACCATTAGGAAATGTAACTGGAACGAGAAGTGTAGGCGGTAACTTTACTTGTTATCTAAATAATGATACAGCAATGTCTGCAGAATTATTTGAAGATATTATCGAATCAGATTCAGTAATTACAAATGACTTTGATTTGACATTTAACATTGGTGGAGGAAGCTCGCCAAAAGTTGCAATTCAAATGCCAAATTGTCACTTAGAAGTTCCAACACATTCAATGGAAGATATTATATCCCTTGATGTGAACTTCCATGCATTACCAGCAAATATTGATCCAGGATCAACAGCAGGTAGCTATGAAGCAACAATAACTTATACAGGTAATGACTTAGCATAAATAATTTAATTGGAGGGCTTCGGCCCTCCACTTTACAGGAGAAGAAATGACAGAAGAAAATAAAACACCGGTTAGTTTAAAATCACTACTTACACCGAGTAAGACAGTAGAATTTGACTATCCAGGAATGGACGGATTCAAAGTAAAACTTTGTTATCTTGCCAGAGAAGAATTAGTAAAACTGAGAACAAAATGTGTTTCTCAAAAATTTAATAAAAAAACCCGAGGGTTTGAAGAACAACTTGATGATGAAAAGTTTTTAGCAGAATATACAACATCTGTTATAAAAGGTTGGAGTGGTTTTACATATAACTATGTAGCACAATTACTATTAACAGCAGATAATGTTGCGGATAGAACAGGAGAATTACCTTTCAGTCAAGAAAACGTTGAAGTTCTTATGCAAAACTCAGTAGACTTTGATCAGTGGGTCACTGAAACAGTTGGAGAACTAGAAAATTTTACGAAGAGCAAGTAGAAGCAATACTTGCTCTTATTAAAAGAAAATTTAAAGATCAAATAGGAGTAGACACATATTTAAAAATATGTGAACAAACAGGAGAGGAACCTGATCCACAGAAAATGCCTCCTGAAATGGCAGATTTTCCATATGAAGTTCAGTTAGCACTCATGATACATGATATGATGCCTGACAGATGGGAAGGAATGAGTGGAAGCTATATGGGAAAAGACTGGTCAGGGTATGGAACACTACTTGATATATATGAAGTACAAGAAAAGAGAGAGATAACTTTTTTTATAAAAATAATAGAAAGTGAAAACTCAAAAGTCTTAAATGACAAACTGACAAAACAGAAAAAAGCACAAGATCGTGCAAGTAAGGCGAATACAGGTGGAATATCCTCGTCTAGTATAAAAAGAAAGTAATGGCAAAAAAAATAAAAGGTGGTTCAGTTGAAGTTACCGTAACCGATAAAGGTTCGTTAAAGAGACTCGGTAGAGATGCACAACGTACTGGTAAAAGTCTTGGTTCCGTTGCTAAAAGCACGGCAGAATCTGATAGACGACTTAAGTCTCTGTCAGGTCAAACTTCAAACTCATCAAAAGCATTTTCTAAACAAGCACAAACCATTTCAGGTGGTCTTGTACCCATTTATGCAACATTAGCAGCACAGGTCTTTGCTGTGTCTGCGGCTTACAGATTTATGTCAGAATCTGCTAATTTCAAAAATTTATTAGATGGGCAGTTAGCTTATGGTACTCTTACAGGTAATATGTATAGTGTACTTGCTACTGATATTCGAGACGCAACAAAAGCACAAATAAGTTTTTCAGAAGCATCACAAGCAGCAGCTATAGGTAGTGCCGCAGGTCTATCAGGTGAGCAGTTAGAGAGATTATCAGCTGCAGCATTAAATACTTCTGTTGCTTTAGGGCGAGACTTGACTGATTCATTTAATCGTCTTGTTCGAGGTGTTACAAAAGCAGAACCAGAATTACTTGATGAATTAGGTATTATTTTAAGACTTGATCCTGCATTAAGAAACTATGCGACAGCTATAGGAAAAACAAAAGAACAATTAAATCCATTTGAAAGATCACAAGCTGTTACTAATGAAGTTCTTGCTCAGGCAGAATCTAAGTTTGGGGCAATAGGAGATCTTATGCCTGAAAGTGCTTTTGCAGTTCAACAATTTGGACAAGCATTTACAGAAGTATTAGAAGATGTAAAAGTAGTAATAGCAAATATAGGTACAGTTGTTTTACCTTTCTTTACTCAGAACGTCACAGCTCTTATAGGAGCATTATCAGCATTTTCATTAGGAATTATTAGAACTATGCTTCCAAACTTTGAAGCAGTAGCAGAAGAAGCAAGAACAAAAAGAAAAGAACTACAAGCAGAACTAAAAATAATAGATGCTGAAATGGCAACATTACAAGCAGGTGGTGCAATTAAAACAAAAGCAGATGCAAGAGGAATAAGAAAAACTTCTGCTGCAGATATACAGAAATTTAGACCTGATTTAAATGTTAAAAAACTAAGTGATCGACAAGTAACTGGTTTACTTACACAAGCAAACAGAGGTCGTATAAAAATGACTGCCCAAATGAAAGGCAATGAAGAAGCATATATATCATCACTTAAACGAATGGCCGCTGCAAATAAAAGATTACAAGGAAAACAAGTACTTGATGTACAAACTGCAGAACAGAAAAAAAGACAAGCTTTTTTGAAAACAGAACAAGCAGCCATATCTTCAGAAGAAAAAAAAGCAAATACATCAATGTCTTTAAATAGAATTGTTAGTAAAAGCTTTAATACTCTAATGGTTGCTAGTTTAGCCGTAATGGGATTAGACTTAGTGAAAAGTGGCCTTAGACGACTAATGCTTGGAAAAGAGGGGTTAAAAGATTTTAATGAGGCAAATCGAGAATTAGATAGTTCAGTTAGTAGATTAGAAAAAATAAATAAACAATTAGTTGATATGGACGAAAGATCAGATAGGGTTGTTTCTTCTTTTACTCAATTATCAAATGCCTTACGTTCAATTAAAATCGAAGAAGATGCATTTAATATTATAAACCAAGATGTAGATAAATTAGAAGCAAATACTAAATCATCGCTTACTGGTAGCGTGCTAAACATGATGGGACTGTCTAAATTATTTAGCGATCCATTACTACAATTTTTAGATGTTGGAGGTGAAGCTGAACAAGGCGGAAAAATGAAAGAACAGAGAGCAGAATTTCTTGATCAACTAACCAATTTAAAAAACTTAGCAACTCCTACACTAGCCAAAGCAATTGAAGATATTCAAGCAGCTATCGCAGGAAAGGATAGATCTGGGTTAAAAGATGCAATTGATAATTTTGAACAATTAAGAGGTGCATATAATAAATTAACTGCAAGTGCAAAAGGATTAACTGAGGCACAAAAAACTTTGAATACTTCAATTACTGGATTTGTTAATAAATTTGCACCAAAAGAAGCAGGAAGAGAAATGCGAACTGCTTTAACATCAGCAGTACTTGCAACAACTGATTCACAAAAGGTACTCCAACAAGATATTGATAAAATGGGTGGTCAATTGGAGGTTGAACTTCAGGCATCATTTGGAAACAAGCAAGCACAAGGTCTGTTAGAAAGACAAGAGGCTTTAGAAAAGCAAGTAAGCCTAAATAATGCTATAAAAGGAATATTAGATCAACATATAGATCAACAAAATATGCTTAATGTTGCTTTAAATAAGACTAAAGTTAAAAAAAGTAAAATAGTAAAAGACGAAAGTGCATTAAGTGCACAACTAACAAGACAAGTTGCTGAAGAAGAGGCATCAAATAAATTAGCAAATCACAAACTACAAATATCCATTACTGAAGGTTTATTAGCCAAGGAAGAGATAGTAGCTCGAAAAGATGTAGCAGATGCTTTAAAAGCAGGTCTTGATAATATGAAAGAACAAGAAAAAGTTCTTAAGAATCAACTACAAATAACAAAAGATATCGAAAAAACTAGAAGAGACGGGTTACAAAATAGGCTTGGAACAAGAACAGAAACTACTGATCCATTTAGTTTATCTCATATGTTTGGTATGACAAAAACAATTACAGAAAATGATATAGAAAATACAATAAAGGAAAACCCAGGTATGACTCGTCCAGAAGCAATTGAAAATTTAAAAGCATTTAATACGGAATTAAGTTTATCAGAAACTAAATTAAAAATGGTAGAAGGTTTATCAACAAGTATAGGTACAACTTTAATGGACGGTTTTGCAAATGCATTTGTAGAAGTAGCAAAAGGAACAACAACATTTGCAGCTGCTTTTAAAAATATGGCAATTAAAATACTTGCAGACATAGCAACAATGACTATGAAAATGTTAGTACTAAATCTTCTATTCCCGGGTGAGTCTATTACAATTCCCTCAGTTTCTACTGCTAAAACTCCTGTAGGCCCTATGGGCAGAACAGGAGGAGTTATGTCATCACCAGGCTATCGTTCATATGCAAGAGGTGGTGTAGCAATGGGTCCAGACTCAGGATATTCTGCAACACTTCACGGAACAGAGGCAGTTGTACCACTTGGAAACAGTAGAAGTATTCCAGTAGAATTAAAAGGTGCAGGTGGCGGAGTAAATAATATTACTGTAAATGTAAACGGTGGAACACAAAGTTCAGGTCAAAATCCACAACAAGGAAAAGCACTTGGAGACATGATACAAGCGGCAACAATGGAAATAATCCAAAGAGAGAAGAGACCTGGAGGAGTTTTAAGTAGATAATGGCAACAGCAATATCCCAAAATGGTGGAGCAAATATAAGTGGTTTTTCAGCAGGCGTGCCTGTAGATAAAGGATTTACTAGATCAAATACACCTAGAGTTCATACTATAACTTTTGGTGACGGTTTTGAACAAAGAGTTGCAGATGGAATAAATAATTTACCTCAAACAATGGGTGTTACTTTTAATACTCGACCAAAAGCAGAAATAGATGATTTAGTTGCGTTTTTTGAAACTCTTAATGGTGTTTCAAAATTTCAAATGACAGTAGATGATACTAATGGAACTGAAACAATAAAAGTTGTATGTAAAACATGGAGTCAAACATGGGATTATGATAATTTTTATAGTCTTTCAGCAACTTTCGAAAGAGTATATGAGGCATAATGGCAGACAAAATAGCAATCAAACAATTACAGGGTTTAGAACAAATTTCACCCTTTGTTACTCTTTTTGAATTAGAGTATGATGATGCAGGTACAAAAAAATACTTTGTACGAGGCGGTGAAGAAGATTTAAGTACCGTTCAGTTTAGAGACTATGATAGTCCAGGAACAGTACGAACTTATGAGATCTTACCTATAACTATAGAAGGATTAGAGCATAGTTCAACAGGGCCTTCTGCAAGACCAGTTCTTAGAGTAGCAAATGTACTAAATACTTTTGAAACTGCAGTAGGAATAAACTTAGATAATTTAATAGGTAAAAAATTAATAAGAAGACGAACACTTAAAAAATATTTATATGGAGAAGCTGGAGATGCAAATCCTCCAATAGAGTTTCCAAGACAGGTTTACATTATAGATAGAATAGAAACTAGAAATGCTATGGAGGTTGCTTTTGAATTAACAACTCCATTTGAAGTAGAAGGATTAAATTTACCTTATAGAGTAGTTGGACACAATGCTTGTAGTTGGATTTATCAAGGCTCAAGCCCTACAAAAAGTGTAGCTAATCAAGTTGGTGGCTGTACTTGGCACGCTAAAGGAAAATACAACTTAAAAGGAGTAACATTTACTGTTCATGTAAACTATGATGATGAATATGTAATTCCTTCTAGTACAAGTTTTACTAGTTACAGTAGTGGAACAGTAAATGCAGATTTATATCGAAGTACCACAGTTACTTATTCAAATGGATCAGCAGGTGGAGTATATAGGTTAAAAGCAGATGGAAGTCTCGATACTTCTACTAGCGGTAACTTAACAAATTATTGGCAAGCTGTTAGAACGACTACTAATACTCCTTCAGACAGCAATACTGACTGGTCGAGAGTAAGAATATATCAGACATATAGTAACTCAACTACTTGGTATGCTTATAATGATGATAGATATAATGATTATGTAATACATAATGATCTAATATGGAAAGCAAAAAGAACACAGGCTTCTGGTGGAAGCCAAGTAGCTCCAAGTGCTACAGCTACTGATTATTGGGAAAGAGGAGATGTCTGCGGAAAAAGATTAAACTCTTGTAAATGTAGATTTGGATTCAATCCTATAACTGCAACCTCAGCAAGTAGTACAGGAAAAGGAACAAAAGACACAGAACTATCTTTACCATTTGGAGGATTTCCAGGTGCAAGAAAGTTTAAATAAATTACTACCTGAGATATATTCTCATGTAGCAAAAGAAGCGCCAAGAGAAGGCTGTGGAATAATAATAAATGGACCAAAATTTATTCCACTAGAGAATATAAGTAGAGAGAAAGATCACTTTACAATCGACCCAAAAGAATTCGTCAAGTATTCGATGATTTCTAAAATATTATATGTAGTCCATAGTCACTACATGCAAGATTGTAAACCAAGTGAGCATGACAAAAATAATTGTAAAGCGGTAGGTATACCATATTTAATAGTTTCCTACCCAGAGAAGAAAGAGTATATTTATGACCCAAGTTAAGTTATTAGGTGAATTAGGCAAAAAGTTTGGAAGCGAATGGACTTCTAATAGTAAATCTATGCGTGATATTTTTAAGTTAATTGAATGTCAAGTTGATGGATTCAAAGAGTATTTAGAAGATTGTCACGAAAAGAATATTGGATTTACTATACAAAACGGTGATGATTTTATTGACTATGATGATTTACTTCTCTGTGGAGTAAAAGACACTGTAATTATTTCAGCAGTTCCAGCAGGTTCTGGTAAAGGACTTGGAAAGATACTTGCAGCAATAGCAATTGTTGCTTTAGTCTTTCTTAGACCAGATCTCTTTTTTGCCGAGGGTATGACAGCTTCAAAAGCAGCTGCAGAGGGATTCTTTAATTCTATGACAAATCAAGGTTTATTTCTTACTTCAATAGGAGCAAACTTAGCAATTGCAGGTTTAACAGAAATGAGTGCACCAGACGCAGGAGGCATGACAAGTGATCCTTCATTTTTATTTAATGGTGGAAACAATAGCATAGAACAAGGACAACCGGTTCCTTTATTATACGGTAGAGTAAAAATAGGAGGAGTACCAATTAGTCAACAATTTACTCCTGGCAGAATAAAAAATACAAACGGTTACCAATATGTTTCTGGAGATACCGACTATACTGCTACCCGATATATTGGTAGTGATAGTGGCGGAACAATAGGCGGCAGCGGCGGTGGCACAGGCGGAGGAAGTGGAGACTTGAATCCGGGAGAAGTTCCAATAATACAATAATGGCAAAATATACAAGTGAACCTTTTGGTGTAAAAGATAGTGCTGATCTAAGAAGAGCAGACAAAGATCAATTTGCAACAACTTATGATATACTAAGTGAAGGACCGATTGAAGGTTTAGATAATGGTTTATCTTCTGTTTTTATTAATGATGTTCCACTTATACAACAACAAGCAGAAAATATACTTAAACCAAGAAGATTTAAAGCAACAACTACAGCAACTAATACAACAGTTACACATGCACAATTTGGAGAAATAGATTCTCTATCTTACCAAAATAAAACAGGACTAAGTCTAGGAAAGAGAAAAGTAGCAATAGAAAAAGCTGGAGCAAAAGGAACTGGCATAGCATCTGCTACAATAGACACAACAGTAGTTACAACAAGTGCTGATTTCTTTACGACACTTATGTTAGCTCAGTGTAGACAAAATGCAGTACCTATATATTTAAGAATTGCAGGAGCTGGTGTCAATGGAACGGAATTAAGAACAAAAATAGTAAACTTTACAAACGTACGAAGTATAAAAATTGCTGATCCAATCGCTACGACAGTATCAAGTGTTGATATTTTCTTCGATCATCTTACAACATTATCAAGTATTAGTGGCAATGCAGCAACATTAGCAGACGCACCAGGCGTATCTATTACTAATGCAAACATACAGGTATCTAGCCCGGATACTGCAGGATTAAATTTATCAAATCTATTTAACTTTAAAGATGTTGAATTAGGTTTTCGAGTCGGTAACAAAGTACAGCCTTTATTAGTCTCAAGTGATAGTGAAGGAACTTCAACTCTATTTACTCCAAATATACAATTAGAACAAGCAGACTTAAGATCTGCAATAGCAACAACAGGAAATCTATCAAGTGCAACATATAATGATGACGAATTAGATGAAGTAGATGAAGCACAGGGTACATCAGCAGATACTCTTCTTACTGCAGCAGCTATGGGAGTTACTGCAGCCTCTGAAGTTGATGAAGTACATTTAACTTTTGCTTTTCCACAATCTCATGCATTAAAAGTATCTTCAGGAGCAAAAGGAGCATCGTTTGTTGAATTTCAAATATTTTTTGAATATAGTACAGATAATGGTAGCTCTTTTACATCAGAACTTGCATTTGGACCAAGTGATAATGATATACTAACTCGTTCAGGTAGAAATGGTAGAGATGTAAACTTTGTAATTAGTGGAGATACTGGAGTACCAAATAATGGATATGTAAAACCAAACCCTGCACAATTTACAAGTTTTATAGAAGAATTTAAAATAGACACAAAACAATTTCAACCCTTTGATACATATAGAATAAGAGTAAGAAGAATAACTGCTTTAAATTTTAAAGATAAATCATATCAACACACAAATCCATCTACATTACAATCAGTTGATAATATAGTAAAAGATAAACTATCTTATCCATATACTTCTTATGTCTCATTAGGATTTAATGCAAAAGATTTTGATAGTAATGTACCTACAAGAAGTTATTTACTAAAAGGACGAAAGGTAAAAGTTCCAACAAACTACTTTACAAGAGATGAGACAGGAAGCGCAGCTACTTACAAAAGAAATGTAAGTTCAGGAGCAAGTGAGAGTGCTTACCAAACATGGGACGGTAACTTTAGAGGAGATCATACTGCATTTAATGAATCATCTGTAAACTTTGATGAAGTATATACAGATAACCCTGTATGGATATTTTACGACTTACTGACAAATACTCACTATGGACTAGGTCAATTTATAGACCCAGATCAAATAGACAAATATGAATTATTTAGATTAGCAAAATTCTGTGATGAAGAGGTAAGTGATGGACAAGGTGGAACAGAGCCTAGATTTACTTGTAACGTATATATAACAAAAGCAACAGAAGCAACAAACTTATTAAAACAATTTGCCTCTATATTTAGAGGAATGGCATTATGGATGGACGGACAGATTACTGCTATTTCCGATAGACCTAAAAAACCAATTTATACTTTTACAAAAGCAAATGTTGAAGGCGGATCTTTTTCTTATGAAGGAACGGGTCAAAAAGTAAAAGTAAATCAAATAAAAGTTACATGGAATGATCCAGCAGATAACTATAAACAAGCAGCAGAATATGTTGAAGATTCCCAGGCGCTTATATCAACAATTACAGGAGCTGCACCTAGACTTATTAGAAAAGATTTACTTGCTTTTGGTACTACTTCAAGAGGACAAGCTCATAGACTCGGTAAATGGAAATTACTAAGTGAGCAAACAGAAACAGAATCTATTAGTTTTATTACTGGACCAAATGCTATAGGATTAAAACCTGGAGATATAGTTGCAGTTCAAGATGCAGATAGAGACAGAGCAAGTTACTCTGGTCGTGTATCGAATACAGGAACAAGAAATACTACTACAATTCCACTTGATAGAGATGTAATTATTCCTGCATATAGTTCATCATTCCCACCACAATTACTACTTATCTACCCAAAAGGTGGAGCATATTTAAACCAAGACACTGCAACACTTAGTAGTGTCGTATATTCAAAAGGAGACTTAATACCTAGTATATCTACATCTACTGCAGCAGCAAATCTTGTTGATGATTCAAATAATCATGTAGATGTTTACTGGTCAGAAAATGCAAGAATAGAATCAAAAACAATATCAAGTCCTGGAACAGGTGGTGCAACCGTAAACAGTTTATCAGTATCTACAGCATTTAGCGCAGTACCAGACGCAGAAGTAATGTGGAGTTTAAGAATCTTTAATACTGACGGTACAGAAGCAACAGGATCAATAGAAGAATATAAAATAATAAATATAAAAGAAACTGAAGATCAAAAACATGAAATAGTTGCGGGTAAATATAATATAAATAAATTTGATCTAATTGAAAGAGGCTATGTTATAAGTCCGAGACCAAATGACTCTTTTCCTAATCCAGAAGATGAAGTTCCAGCACCAAACAATATTACAACTAAAATTACTCCAGGAGAGTTTGCAGATCAAGATAGTAGTGATTCAAACTTTTTTACAACACACGATGCAAATATAACATGGGATTTTCCACAGAATAGCGATGGATCAAGGTACGGATTTGTTAGTGGTTTTGAAGTAATCCATAATTTTAAAGGTAAACTAAAGACTGAACGAGTAGATACACAAACTCAAGGACTGGTTATAGAAAACGTAAAAGGCGGAACTTATGAAGTTGCAGTACGAACAATATCAAGCATAAATACTTTTTCTTTAGAGAACAAAAGATCATTTACATTTAATCAGTTACATTTTACAACTCCGACAACAAAAGATAAACTAATATCTCTTAAGAAAGGTGGTTTAATTACTGCACCTCTAAGTTTCTCAGCAGGAACTTTTAATGTGGGAGATGGTTCTACTGGTTTTGAATTTACAGGACCAGATGGTGAAGTACAAAGTTTAAATGCAAGTGCTACTTCTACTATGAGTATTGCAAATAACTCAGGAAATAGTGCAGGAAATAGCTCTATTCTTTTAGATTTAACTTCAAATACAAAACAATTAAGACAACTTGTACAGGTCGTAGATACAACTTCAAGTCCTACACAAACTTATTTTAAAATAAATGGAGCAAGTAATGAAGGATTAGATTCAGTTTCAAGTATTATTACTATAGATCAATATTCAAATAAAGTAGTTGGTAATAACTTTGCAAGTCTAACTCCGGGATCATTAGTTAAAATTTCAAATGGTTCTAGTACTACACAAGCTACGGGTTCAACATCTTCAAATTCTACAACAATAACACTTTCAGGCGCAAATGCAAACATAAAAGTAGGTCAAACAGTTACTGGTACTATTACAGGGCCTGCTGGAGCAGGAACTGCTGCAGGAGAATTAAGTGTTACAAATATTAGTGGAACAACCTTAACTGTTTCAGCACCTATTACTGTAGGTAGTGGGATTACTTTAACATTTACTCCAAGAAGTTTCTTCTCAAGAATTACAGAAGTTGTTTCTAATACTTTACTATTTATAGAAGATATAGTGCCGAGAAAATATTCTAATGGATTATTACAAATATTAAGTTATGAACCAAATCCACTAAAAGATGCAGTCATAGCTACAACTTTTAGTAAGAATGGAGTATATACTTTAAGCGAAAACTTCACAGAATTTGCTGTATCAGATAATGCCCTAACTCTAGATCACATATCCGATGCAACAATTATAACACAGAATGACGGCATAGGAAATAATGATAATGAAACAACTTTCCCAACATCAGCAGCAGTAAAAGATTACGTTGATAACAATGCAGCCGCAGGTACAGTAGATACAACAGGAACTCCTGCGAATAATCAAATAGCAATCTTTACTGATGCAAATACTCTTGAAGGCGATGCTGATTTAACATTTGATGGATCAACTCTTGAAATTACAAATAACTCAGTCGATGGAACTCCTGCAATAAGACTAACAGGAACAGAGAATAGTGCATTAGCAAGTCCAATACTTGAATTCAATAGAGACTCAGCTTCACCAGCAGATGCAGACTATCTAGGACAAATTAGATTTAATGGTGAAAACGATAACGATCAAAATGTGCTGTATGCAAAAATTACAGGTAAAATACAAGACGCAAGTGATACTACTGAAGATGGTATTATAGAATTCATGACCAAAAAAGCTGGTGCAAATAATATATCAGCAAGACTAAATGCAACAGAATTACAATTAATTAATGGCACAGGACTTTCAGTTGCAGGAAATGCTACTATTACAGGTAATCTCACAGTAGACGGAACAACAACAACAATAAACACAGCAGACTTAAATGTCGAAGATAAAAATATTACTTTAAACTATCATGCTTCAAATGATACATCAAGCACTGCAAATGGTGCAGGTATAACAATACAAGACGCAGTAGATGCAAGTACAAATGCTACAATACTATGGGACGCATCAAATGATGAGTTTGATTTCTCTCACAAGATAACATCGCCTTCTTTAGCTACTACAGGTGCGATTACAAGTGGTAGTACTGTAACAATTACTACTGATGGAAATGTATCAAAACAAATTAGATTTGTAGACTCAAATTCTCTTTCAAGTTCTAGTTTTATTGGACATGATAATGGAATTACAACAATAGGTACAAATAATAATACCGCTTTTGGTGAATTAGTATTCACAAGATTTAGTACAGGGGGAACTGCTGAAACAGCAAGATTTGATACTTTAGGAAACTTTAAATTTGGAACATCTTCAACAACTATTCTTGATGCAAGTAGAAACTTACAAAACCTTGAATCTATTAAATTGCTTGATAGCAAAGAATTATTATTGGGTACTAGCTCAGATGTAAGATTCTTACATAACGGAACAGACACTCATATTTTAAATAATACTGGTGATTTATTTATTAGTAATTTTGCAGATGATAAAGATATTGTTTTCAGGTCAGATGACGGAAGTGGTGGAGTTACTGCTTATCTAACACTAGATGGTAGTAATACAAATATGGCAGTTGCTAAAACTATGGTGTTTGCCGATAGTGTAAAAGCAAGTTTTGGTGCAGCTGAAGATTTAAGAATAGTGCATGATGCTTCTGATTCATATCTTAGAAATTTTACAGGTAATTTCTATATACAAACTGATGTAGATGATGGCTCTATTTTCTTTAGGACTGATAATGGGTCTGGTGGTATAGCAAATTATCTAAGAATAAATGGTAGTGATGAATTAATTAATTTCCACAAAAACTCTAAGCACATGGATAATGTCAAAGCGACATTTGGTGATAGTGCTGATTTAGAAATCTACCACGATGGTTCAGATAGTTATATAAAAGACGTAGGAACAGGCAGTTTAATTATTCAGGCTTCTGACAATATAAAATTACAAGCACATACAGGTGAGTTTTACTTTCAAGGAATTAAAGATGGTGCTTCAAAAATTTATTATGACAATGCTGAAAAACTAGTCACAACCTCATTAGGTATAGATGTTACTGGTCAAATAGAAGTCGGAGATGGACATTTAATTGGAAATGACGGATTCGATAATATGACACTTCTTTCTTCTTCTGGCGAACATCTTATTATGGCATCTGCCTCAGATTTATATTTTAATACGGGTGCAAGTGCTTTTAACTCAACAGGTACTACAAGAATGCATATTAATCCAACAACTGGAAATGTAGGTGTAGGAGTTGTTAATGGATCAGAGAAGCTACACGTAAATGGAAATTTAAGATTAGGAACTAATCCTACACTAAATTGGGCTGGTAATCATTTAAGATTAACAACATCTACTGATGTAATACCAGTTGTTCAAATTTATGGTACTGCAAATTATGAGCCACGATTTGAAATATTCTCAGATGCTGGAAGCACTAGAAAGATTATGTTTCAACCTACCAGTAGTTCTTATTTTACTGGCAATTTAGGTATAGGAACTGACTCGCCAGATAATGTTCTTCATGTTAAACATGCTACAACTAATGTTGTTGCCAAATTTGAATCTGGTGATAACCAAGTATGGATAAATTTAAATGATGATGGTGGTGGTACTTATGGTGCTTTATTAGGACATGATTCTGATACAGGACATATGTTCGCTATCGCTGATAATAGTGTAACTAAACGATTTGTAATAGATAATGCAGGTCAGGTTGGTATAGGTGTTACTGCAAATCTAGATAGTACCTTACACGTAGCTTCTGGAACTGCACAAATTAATATTGAAGGTACAAGTGGTGATGCAACACTAAAACTAGAATCTACTGGTAATAATTATTGGAATATATTTAACGATCAATCAGACGCAAGAAAACTTAAATTTGAAGATAATGGTAATGGTGTAGCCCTAACAATAGAAAGAACAGGTAATGTAGGTATAGGAACAGCTACTCCTGATACTAATTTAGAAGTATCTAATTCATCAGGTGCTGCTACAATAAGAATTTCAAATGAAAGTAATACTGTGGCCGCAGGTGGAGACTTAGGTATTATAGAATTTTACTCAGGAGATAATAGTAATAGTGGTGATAGCGTTCAAGCAAGTCTATCTGTTATTCAACCAACAACTGATAATGTTTCAGGTGAATTTGTTTTCAAAACAAGTAATGCTGTAGTAAGCTCTGGCGCTTTAACAGAAAAAATGCGAATTACAAAAGATGGCAAAGTCGGCATAGGAACTTCTTCGCCAAGCTATGCTCTTGATGTTGAAAATAGTGCATATACTTTATTAAATCTATACAGACCTAATTCATCTACAGCAGCAGCTTCTGTTTTAGATTTTAGCTTCAACACAGCTAATGCAACTGAAGCAGTTTATGCAAGAATACAAGCAGATGTAGAAACAAATACGAATTCAGGACAAGGTGGTGACTTATCATTCCATACTGCTAATAGCGGTAGTGTTGCTGAAAAAATGCGTATCACTCAAGAAGGCAACCTCGGCATAGGTACGACCTCGCCAAGTTCTAAGTTAGATGTCAGGTCAGCTTCAAATATTCAGTTAAAACTAGCAAGTACAACTTCTTCAAATAATGCTCGTATGGTTTTTGCACCAAATAACACTGAATATTGGAACATAGGTGCAAATATTTCTAATAGTCATTTTACTTTCTTTGATGTTGCAAATAACACAACTCCAGTAAGATTTGAAGCTAGTGCTGGTACTGATACATTAGTCGTTGATAGTAATTCAAGAGTCGGCATCGGCACGAGTTCGCCATCAGGGCTGTTACATGTTTCATCAGGCACAAGTGGTGATGCAGTTGTCATAATAGAATCTGATACTGACAATAATGACGAGAACGATAATCCACAATTACAGTTTAAACAAGATGGTGGTAACACTATTGCAAAAGCAGGTTTAACAGGTGATGCTGGTACAATATTTACAAACTCTTTATCAAATGCAGCTTACTTTGGTAATGATGAAGCCGCTAGTGTGCAACTTTATACAAATGCAACAGCTAGACTAACTATTGAATCTGGTGGTGATGTTGGTATTGGGGTCACAAATCCTACACAAAAATTGCAGGTAAACGGAAATATATATGCAGCTTCAGGTTTCGTTAACAGTTCAGGGTATCAGCTTAATGGCACTTATATCGTTGATAGTAGTAGGAATTTGGTTAATATCGGTACTATCTCTAGTGGTGCTATTACAACAAGTAGCACAGTAGTAGCAAGTGGCTCTATTACATCAGGTGGTACTTTAAAAGCTTCAAGTTCAGAATTACTTGTAAGGAATGTTTCAGGTTGGACAGTTCCAGATCAAACTGTACTTGGTAGTTATTATGGCTCAAATCTTAACGATTATATATATATTAAAGCTCCAGGCAATAGTACATCTGCTCATGGTATAGCTCTTGTAACTGACAATGCTTTTTATTATGGCAGAACTTCAATAGAAACTGGTCAAGTTACCAACGATGCGACTTCACCTTTAGACGAAAGTACAGGTTTTAAAGTAACCTATGATGGTACTGCTACCTTTGCAGGAACTATCTCAAGTGGTGCTATTACGAGTAGTGGGCAACTGCAAATTACTGTACCAGATGGTTCTGGAAACTCTGGTGGTTTGTATTTTAGAGAATCTGGACAACAAATACATAGAATATATCCAGACAATCAATACCAATACAACAGTATCGGTTCTTCTGACCCAAACTGGATATGGTTGCAAGATGGTGGTGCGCAAAATGCAAGATTATACGATACTGGTTTTGATCTTAAACAAGGTGCATATCAGATCAACGGCACAACTGTAATAGACAGCTCAAGAAACCTCACAAATATTGGTACTATCTCTAGTGGTGCTATAACAGCAGTAGGGCGATCATTAATAAAAGGTTTAGCTACTTCTGGCACAAATCTAGCTTTTCAAGTGCAACAATCAGATGGGCAAAGACTTCAGTATTGGCGAGAAGATGGGGTAGTTTCAACAGAAGGTCCTTCTTATTTCTTTGTACAAAATACACAAGGAATGTATGTAACCAATCACGCAAGGTTTAGAGGTGGAATATCTAATGATTTAGGTGATTTAAATGTAGGAGATGTTTTAGATATTACAGGTGGTGGTCTTAAAATAAGTGGCACAACTGTAATTAACTCTGCTAGAAATATAGAAAACGTTGGAGTTATAACAGCAAGTGGAAAAGTACAATCTTCTGGTGGTTTTATGACCACAATAAACCAAATTTCTAAACGTCACTATTATATAGCTACAAGTTCAGGTGGTGGCGATTTCTTTATTGGACAAATAGAACATAGTAGTGGTACTGATGGTGCAATAGAAGGTACTCTTTGTTTTGCCTATGACTATGGCACTACTTCAGAAAGTCCTAAGATACATTTTAGTTTTGCCCAAAGAAGCGGTACAGCAAGAGGAAACTGGTGGTATGAAAATGATGATGATGCTGCTGGTTCTAATAATGTCAAAGTAGTATTAATTGATGATGGGTCAGGCGGTATGTTTGTCTGGGTACGAGTAAGTGATTACTCAATTATGTCTCTTGATACAGTAACAAGGAGTGGTGGAAACATTCCAGCTTCAGGAAGTCTTACAGCAGGAACAATCACAACAGGTACAACTCTATTTGATACTTCTAATGATCCAACCTCAGAACATCATATTGGTGGTTTGTTTGCTCATGCTAATTCTACATTTTCAGGAACTATAAATAGTGGTGCTATCACCAGTAGTGGTACATCAACTATAACCACAGATGGCAACACGTCAAAACAGATAAGATTTGTTGATGCTAATTCTACTTCTAGTTCAAGTTTTATTGCACATGATAATGGGGTAATGACCATATCTTCTGGTAATAACACATCAACAGGTTCAATAGTTTTTTCTAAATTTAATACTTCAGGGTCATTTGAAAGTGGCAGGTTTGATACAGCAGGAAATTTCCAAATGGGGACTACACCTACTACTGTAATAGACAGCTCAAGGAACCTAACCAATATCGGTACTATCTCAAGTGGCAATATTCATATAAGTGGTGGTAGTTCTACATTTAGACTGACAGATACAGGCATAACAGATGCTAACAACAACACTTTAGTTGCATTTGCAGCATCTCAAAATAAATTTGCATTAGGAGTATCAAGTAACACAGGCACAAGTGCTGATATAACTATTGATGGTGCTAACGACAGAATAGGAATCGGCACGAGTTCTCCAGCACAAAAGCTAGAAGTAGCTGGTCGTGTTAGAGCAACAACTGACCCAACCTTTGAAGCATATGAATCCTCTAGTAAAAGAGGTGGTATTCAATGGGATGCAACAAACGATTACACTAACTTATTTTCTGTAGGTGGTCCTATAAGATTTGATGTCGGTGGTGAACGTATGAGAATAGATACTTCAGGCAACATGCTATTAGGTTCAAGCTCAAACACAAGTAGAGGTGGTTCTTCTACTAAACAATTAATTAAATTAGCAAGTGGACAATCATTTGGTTTAGATATTCAGGCTTCAAGTACAAGTGCGGCTGGTAATATTATTTTTTCAGATGGTAGTTCAGGAAGTTATGGACAAGTTGGTTATAACCATGCTTCAGATTCTTTAGATTTTTATACAGCATCAACAGAACGTATGAGAATAGACAGTTCAGGCAAAGTTGGTATAGGAACTACTTCTCCCTCACAAAAACTAGATGTCGCTGGAACAATTTATTCATCTAATAGTGGTACAGATGGTGGGCAAATAAGACTTGCAAATTCTGGTGGTGGTAGCACTTTCTATTGGGCTGCTAGAACAACAGGCTTGAATCTAGGAGAACTAGGTGCAGCAGATGGTAGAATTTTTGTTAAGAATGGTGGCAACGTTGGTATCGG
>VMHT01122736.1_pt1 | contig 35933 bp, 55 predicted proteins | sample 4693611 | NCBI WGS metagenome assembly VMHT01 (sample SAMN12280063, study PRJNA550983) | marine metagenome | isolation source: seawater sampled from same location over 5 years 0.02-0.2 micron viral filtrate | place: USA: collected off the coast of southern California halfway between the port... ...
GTGTATAAAACACTTAGTTTAATTAAAATAAAACGAGTAGAGGTGTGTGAGTATAATTTTCTTAGGGTTGTTGATCCTACAACTGCAAGGAAATATGGGTTATTAAATGAAAATTAGTTATGGTATTACAGTTCATAATGAAGCCGAAGAACTTTTCAGACTTACAGATTTATTAATAAACAATATAGACAAGGAAGATGAGATAGTAATTTGTGTTGATGGTGATGATGAAAAGGTAAACCTTGTTTTACAAAATCTACAAAAAACTTATCAATGGAATAATAATATTATAATTTATAATAGAAAACTTGATGGTAATTTTGCAGACCATAAAAATTCAGTTATAGAAAAGTCTACTGGTGATTATGTATTTCATATAGATGCTGATGAGTATCCTAATGAAATATTATTACAACAATTAAAACAAATATTAGAAATAAATAATGTTGATTTGGTTTGGATACCAAGAGTCAACACTATCGATGGTATGAAGGAAGAACATATCAGAAAGTGGGGTTGGAGAGTTACAGAAAATCGTTGGGTAAATTATCCTGATTATCAAGCTCGTGTGTTTCGTAATGATGAAAAGATAAGGTGGACTCGACCATTACACGAATATATAGCAGGTTGTAAAACATACGCACATCTTCCACCACACGAAGAACTATCTTTATACCATCCCAAAACAATAGAAAAACAAGAAAAACAAAATACTTTTTACAATGAAAATTTTAGTAAAGAATTAAATGTGAGGAAATCATGAGAAAATATCTACCAACAGTTGCTGAACTTATAGATAGACTTTCTATCATTCAGTTAAAAGAAGTATTCATAACAGAACATAAAGAAGAATATGCTAAAGAGATTAAAGATATAGTTCACGACTTAAACGAACTGATGAATTGGGAAAAACCAAGTGGTGAAATGGTTAGGGCAATCATAGTATTATCACAAATGAATCTACATATTTGGCACAACGAAACCAAATACAGAGCTGGTGAAGGTGATGGTAATCTTGGATTGACTCACGGATTAAATGGTATAAGAAACACTGCTAAAAACATCATACAGGATCAACTTGAAGATGGTGGTAGAAAAGATTATAAGGTTGATTGTATAGCTGCAGAGTTTAAAGATTGGGATGTAAGCTGGTGATTTTTTATAGAATAGTTGATAATAAACTTCATCCTGTAAAGGAAACCGATACTCTTGGGTTTGAGAAATCAGAAGGATTAAGAATACCTGATGAGTATTTAGAGAAACGAGAGTTTATGGTTATGAGGACTGCTCACGGAATAGGTGATTGGGGAATCATTTCAGCCATACCTCGTTTATTGAAAGAGAAGTATCCAAATTGTAAGGTATATGTTCCATCTAAAAAATTTCTAAAAAAATTATTTGGTCAAGACCACAATAATGTTCATGTGGTGTTTGATAACAATCCATTTGTAGATGAGTTTGTTGATGAGATAGCAGGTGAGGTATTTCACGACCACTATCGAATATATGATAAAGGTAATACAGATGTACCACTTATCAAACAGATGTTAGAGTTCTGGCAATTTGAAGATAAAGAACAGATGGATTCACAGCCAGAAATGTATTGGTCACTTGAAGAGCAACAATTTGGAGAAAGTATCATTCAAGAATACGCCGGTGATAGTGATTTTGGATGTTTATTGATATCAGATAGGTTTGGTACATTATATGCAAAACACGATCAAAAAACTTATGATAAAGATGTTCAAAATTTTATGAATGTATTGACAGAACACCAGTTACCTTATTTTTACTATACAGCAAAACCGATAGAAGAAACAGAGTTTAATTGGATAAATAAATTATTGGATATGAAGCATATTGATTTACGAATTCAGTTGTATATCAAATCGAGAGCAAAAATAAATTTATCAAATCAATGTGGTACAAATCATCTTGTAGTTAGATATTCAAAGTGTTTTGAATCACAGAGACAATTTCCAATCTCACATAATTTTGTAGAGGGAGAAATTTACCTATGATTACAATGTTACAGAATTTCGTTGTTACAAAAAAAGAAAGATTAGATACTTTACGAGAGACTTTACCAGATATAGCAAAATATTTTGATATAGATTTTCATGTCAATTATAATTCTAATGTAAATTTTAAAGAAGTACATTCATTATATAAAGACAATATAGATAATTTAACTTTCTACAATGACTTATCAGATGATTGGGGAAAAATTGTTCAGAGTATGATATCAGAAATAAAGACAAAGTATATTTTTATTATGCCCGAAGATTATATTTTACACTATGATAATAAAGAATACTTTAACTCTTTAATTGAAGAACTTGATAAATATGATTGTGACCATATGATAATGCACAGAATTGAATACTTTAAGAAGTATGGAACAGATAAAAAGTATTTTCACCTGTATGATGAGAAGGACTCTTTATTTTTATGTAATAGTGATAAATATCCTACGAGTTGTATGTCATCTGTTGCAATATATAAGAAAGATTTTTTGGAAGAATTTTTACAACATTATAATACTCAGACAAAAGGAACAAGATTTCCCTTGGCTACGCCAAATTGTTATGAGTGGTTCTCGTTTAATAGAGTATCAGAACTTGCTAGAGTTGGTGGTGTGGAGAATAGAACATTTGCCGTACCAAAAAAGTCGATAGTTAGACATTACGAACCTAATGATATAAAGGAGAGAAAAGTATGAAAACTTTAATAACAGGTGGAACTGGTTTAGTTGGTTCTGCAGTTGATGGAGATGTTAGGTTATCAACCAAAGATGGTGATTTAAGAGATTGGAATCAGACTTTAGAATTGTTTGAATTTCATAAACCTGAGAGGGTGATTCATTGTGCAGCTAAAGTTGGTGGACTCGGTGGTAATATGAATTATAAAGGTGAATTCTTTTATGATAATATTATGATGAATACAAATGTAATAGAGGCAGCTAGACGAGTGGGAACAAAAAGATTGTTGTGTTTTTTATCTACTTGTGTTTTTCCAGATGATGTAGAGTATCCATTATCAGAGGAAAAAGTTCATCTTGGTGCACCACATTCTTCTAACTATCCATATGCTTACGCAAAAAGAATGGCAGATATACAAATTAGGGCCTACAAAGAACAATACGGAGTAGAATATTTTACCGTGATACCAACCAACATTTATGGACCTAATGATAATTTTGATATTAAGAATGGTCATGTCTTACCATCATTAATACATAAGTGTCACTTAGCACAACAAAATAATACTGATTTTGTAATATGGGGTACGGGTGAACCTACGAGAGAGTTTGTTTTCTCAAAGGATATTGGTAAATTTGCCAATTGGGCAATAGATAATTATAAAGAGGTAGAACCTATCATAGTATCAACAACTGATCCTATTAAAATAAAAGATGTTGTTGGGTTGATTGTGGAGTATATGAATTTTAAAGGTAATGTGGTTTGGGATAGAGACAAACCTGATGGTCAGTACAGAAAACCATCGAGTATAGAAAAGTTAAAATCTTATTTACCTGACTTTGAGTTTACTTCTATTGAAGATGGGTTAAAAGAAACAGTTGAATGGTTTTATGAAAATTATGAGGTTATTAGAAAATGAAGAAAGCGTTAATTACAGGTATTAATGGACAAGATGGTTCTTATTTGACGGAACTATTACTCGAAAAGGGTTATGAAGTACATGGAATATTAAAAAGAAATTCTGTAGCAGAAAATCAAACTGCTAGATTAGATAATACTTATTCAATTATAAAAGATAATTTGTATTATGCAGATGTAACGGATATGGCGTCCTTAGTTAGAGTTTTACAAGAAGTACAACCTGATGAGATTTATAATTTAGCAGCACAATCTCATGTGAGAATATCATTTGACCAACCAATTTATACCACACAGGCTGTAGCAGTTGGTACTATGAATTTGTTAGAGGCCATAAGATTGGTATGTCCTAATGTTAAGATGTATCAGGCATCATCTTCGGAGATGTTTGGAAATTCAAAAGATGAAGATGGTTATCAAAGAGAAACTACATCGATGAATCCAACAAGTCCATATGGGTGTGCAAAAGTTTTTGGATATAATTTAGTTAGAAATTATAGAAATTCATATGATTTATTTACATCTAACGGTATTCTTTTTAATCATGAATCACCGAGACGAGGTACTAACTTTGTTACTAACAAGGTAGTCAAAGAGGCAGTAAAGATAAAGTATGGAGTAACAGATAAATTGATGTTGGGTAACTTGGATGCTACAAGAGATTGGGGACATGCCAAAGATTATGTTCGTGCCATGGTTATGATATTAGAACAAGATGAACCAAATGATTTTGTGTGTGCTACTGGTGTATCACATTCTGTCAGAGATTTATGTGATTATACATTTTCAAGTTTAGGTTTAAATTATGAAGATTATGTTGGGGTAGACGAAAAGTATTACAGACCTGAAGAACTAACACACTTGAAAGGTGATGCATCTCGATTAAAATCTATTGGTTTTGAGGCCGAATACACCTTTGAAACTATGTTAGATGAGATGATTGGTCATTGGGTAGAGATATATAAGTGAAAATTTTGATAGTAACTCATGGAAGAGCTGGTAGTACTTCACTACAATACGCTCTATCTGATGTGTTAAATATCGAAAAAATCATTGAACCATTTAATACAGATTTATGGGAAAATAGTTTTAAATCAGAACCGAATTATAAAGGTGTTGAAATACCCAATAATTCAATATTCAAAGTAATAATTGGTCAAGATGATGATTGGATTTTAGATAAAATATATGATTTTGATAAAGTAATAATATTGATGAGAGATAATTTGAAAGACACGATAATAAGTTCACAGAACGCTTTAAAATATGGTTATCTTGATAACTATTCACCAACAGAAAAAATAACATCTGAACAGATTACTTATGTAACATCAAACTATAATAAATTAGTCAATTTCAATAATGTATTAGATACAATAAATTTTAAAAACAAAAAAATAATATGGTACAATGAAATATTTTCTGATTACCATAGTTCATTTGAAGTGTTAAGGTCTTTTATCTCATTGAAGGTTGAACAATTTGATGAGATGTGGAATAATTATTTAAATCCAAAATATAGGTTAAACAATGGGTAAACATATTTTATTTGTGACTACAATTTATAGGTGTGGTGAAAGAGTATATCCAATTATACCAAAATTATCAGAGTCTTATAAACTGAGTTTACTAACTTTATATCAGATGCATCCAGGTGGTATGTATCGTAGTTGGAATGGAACTACTGATATGAGGGAAACTTTCAATAATGAATATAGTAAATACTTTGAAAATCATTGGACAGGTGAATCCTATGGTGCTGGAATGATTGACTTATCTCAATTTGATGCTATAATACACGATGATTGTCGAGATAGAAGTGGTATAGATATATTATACAGAGAGGCAAAACAAAATAATATATTAGTATTTGGAAATCAACATGGTGGTAATAATTTAAATCCTGATAGGTCTAAACCACCTACTGAGCATGGTGGGAGATATCCACTAATGGGGATTGAATCAAATTTTGATAAATGCTTTTTCTACGGAAAATATGAATTTGATTATTATACTCAGTTCGTAGATGATAAATATTATTTGTTGGGTGGGTTTCCATCAAACGATAAATTGGGAAATTATAAGAGAACCAATGAACATATTTTGGTAATAACAAACTTTCTTGGTAATAATCCAAAGAGAAGATTTAGAGGTAAGGAATTTAATGAGAGATTCGTAGAAAGGATTGGTTTAAAGGGGATACAAGAAAAGTATAATAAACCTGTCTTGGTAAAGGTAAAGAGTAGATTACATGATGCACCATCTTATGAAATAGATAAGAAATATGTTTCTGATGTATTGTCTCAATTTGATATTCAAGGAGAAGTAGTTTTTGATGTGGAAGATGATAATAAATTAATTTGTGATTCAGTTTGTGTGGTTGGGGCAGCAAGTACTATGATGTACAAACCAATACAGAAAGGTATTCCTACGGTTATGATCAAGGGGAGTGGGTGGAGTGACTTCTTTGGAGATTTTCCTGGTATACTTGATTGGGATAAAGAGTTGATTATTAAGGAACTTGAGCGACAAGAAGTAGAGGGGAAGGATGTTAAGTATTTAGAATACATCATACATGGTTCATCTGATTATACTTCAACAGAAAAATATGTAAATCATATAAAGAGATTAGTATGAGTTTCCACGCAGTTACAGAATTTGAAAATAAAATATCAGAGTTTTATGGTTCACCATATGCAGTTGCAGTAGATTGTTGTACACATGCTATAGAATTATGTTTAAGATATCAAAATGTTAAATCCATTACTATACCAAAACGAACTTATTTATCACTTCCATTTTTATCTGATAAACTTGGTATAGAATTAAAATGGAAAGATGAAAATTGGAAGGATTATTATTGGATAGATGATACGAATGTAATAGATGCAGCAGTATTGTGGAAGGAAGGTAGTTATATACCCAAGAGTTTAATGTGTTTAAGTTTTCAATTTAAAAAACATCTTAGTCTTGGTAGAGGTGGAATGATACTAACAGACAATAAAGAAGCTAGAGATGAATTAAAGAAATTGTCTTATGATGGTAGAGAACCAAACATACCTTGGCAGGAACAAAACATTAAATCTATGGGATATCATTATTACATGACACCAGAAACTGCACAATTAGGACTTGATAAATTCGAACAGGCCAAACATACAGAACCAAGAGAGTGGAATATATGGGATTGGCCAGACTTAACACAATTGGAGATATTTGATGATAAGTGATAAAGCAAATGTATTTGAATCAGCCAAACTCGGTGATAATGTCAAGGTAGGAGCATATGCTGAAGTGGGTAGGGATGTTGTGGTTGGTGATAATACAAATATATCAGCGGGTGTATTCATACCCGAAAATGTCGTATTGGAAGATAATGTATTTGTAGGGCCACATGCAGTATTTACCAATGATAAGAATCCACCATCCTTTGGTGAGTGGAGAAAAGAAAAACCAACCATAGTAAAGAGTGGAGCTTCAATAGGAGCAAACTCAACCATACTACCAAACCTAACCATAGGTAAGGGTTCTGTGGTTGGAGCAGGTTCAGTAGTGACTAAGGATGTACCCGATGGGGTAACCGTAGTTGGAAACCCAGCGAGAATTTTAAGATGAAACTTTTACATATAGTTGGGGCAAGACCACAATTTATGAAGTTACATCCGTTGCTCAAGGAGTTAAATAAAACGGATATAATTTCTGAGGTATTACATACAGGACAACACTTTGATAAGAATATGTCTGAGGTATTTTTTAGTGATATGGGAATACCAAAACCTGATTACAATTTAAATCTCCGTAGTTCTTCTGTATCTGATATGTTAGAAGAAATATCTAAAGTATTAGTTGAACAAAACTTTGATTCTGTACTTGTGTATGGAGATACAAACTCTACATTGGCTGGTGCTATAGCTGGACGACAATTGGGGTTAAAGGTTATACATTATGAATCAGGAGTTAGAAATTTAGATCCTGAGATGCCAGAAGAAATAAATAGAATTCTCGTAGACAGAATTTCTGATGTATTATTGTGTGTGTCGGATGAATGTGTGAACAACTTAGAGAATGAAAGTTGTTGGTATAACTCAAAGATATATAAAACAGGTGATTTGATGTACGACTCATTTTCAGAATTTCAGAAATTTGATACTTGGGTGCCTGAGGATCCAGTAGTTAAGGAAAAATTTGTATATGTGACAATCCACAGAGCAAACAATACTGATGATGAAAAAAGACTTACGGATATCGTAAAGAGTTTATGTGAGATAAACAAAAGTGTAAAGGTTATATTTCCAATACATCCACGAACTAAAAAGATGATGGAAAAATATTCCTTGACTCTTGATTTTGATACGATAGAACCAATAGGATATACAGAAAGTTTGGGTATGATACGAAATAGTGAATTTGTAATAACCGATAGTGGTGGAGTTGTTAGAGAGTCGTATTGGTCAAATAAACCAAGTATTCTTTTAGTTGAGAATCCATTATGGCCAGAACTTGTTGAACTTGATGCGTGTATTAACTGTGAATCAACCTATGATTCAATTATAAAATCTTATAATAGAATAGAGGATTTGAATCCTAAGTTCAATTCGGGCGTATATGGAGATGGAAATAGTGCTAAACTTATAAGGGAAATACTCAATGGATAAAAAATATTTATATGTAGCTGGAGATAGTTATAGTGCAAAAGGTGGTAATGCAATTCCTAAGACCACTTGGGTTGTGAACAATAATCGAGATGAATACGATGACCAAGAAAAATTTCAAAGTGATATGCATGATGCCAAAATATCAAATAGAAGGGTTTTTCTTGATGCTCTTAATCTTGAGAGAAATTCTCAATGGTCTAACCAACTTGCAAAAAAATTAGATTTAAAATTATTACATGGTGGTGCGGTAGTTGGTGGTTCTAATGAAAGGTCTATTAACAGACTAAGAAACTTCTTAATGAGTGATACAAGGGCAAAAGACTCAATTGTTATTTGGCAATTAACCACCATATTTAGAGATATTATTTTTTCACGAAAGCATGGAATGTGGAAAAGTATTTCTCAAGGGAGTGTTGGTTATTGGAACCGCTGCCCATCAGAGGAGGAATGGAACAATCATGTAAAATTTATTGAAACTGATGTCCAATCTGATTTAGTAGACGCATACAAACTGATTGAAGAAATAGTATTGTTACATTCGTTGTCAGTAGCAGTTGGTGCAAAATTTATTGTGTTTGATGGGTTTCAAAAAATAACCGACCTTTTAGACCTTAGTGTAAATGAAACCATAGGTGGTGGTAAACTTGTTCACCTACATCACAATGTTGATCAGGTGAAAGAGGTTGAGTTGAGTCAAGAAGATTCTGAAGAAGGATATGAAATTCCTATTCTTGATGAGAAAACCAGATTTCAGTATATAGAATTAGATAATGTAGATAGACACGATGAATATTATCACGAAGTATTTTTAGATTTAAGATACCATAGGAAAAAAGTAGAATTATATAAAACATTGGTGGAATCTGGTATTATAGTTTATCCATTTGGATATGAAACCTTACAGGAGGCGATGAACGATGGGGCACAATACAATACAACAGATGAGATAGAGTCTGAATATGGAAATAAATTGTCTACGAGAGATTGTCAAGGTGCTTATGTGTGTCCAAAGAAAACTAAGGTGCCACTTAAAACACTTTGGAAAGGTAAGGCATATGAGGAAATTGTTACCGATTTAAAAATAATGTATAGTACAAAAGATATACATCCTGGTCATCAAACAAGAGAACTCTTGGCGTGTTTTTTAAAGGATATAATACTTGAAGGTAATAATGCATATAAGAAATGTGAAAATTATGAGAGGGAAGGGAGTCCACTTTCCTCTCCTAAACTATTGGGTGAATAATAATGTTAGGTAAATATACAGACTTGATGTTTAAATTTTTAGATAATGAATACAAGAGTATATTTTTTAATGAGTTGTCAGATGAATACAATCAATTAATTATCAGACACGACATTGATTTTGATTGTGAGTTTGCCCATAAGATGGCAAAGATAGAATACGTTCTTGGTGTTAAGTCAACCTATTTTTTTATGCTAAGTAATCCAATTTATAATGTATTCTCTGAAAAGAACAAAAAATACATTCAAAATATTAAAAGACTTGGACATACCATATCGATTCATTTTGATTTTGAGGTTGGAGATTTAAAAAAAGAAATAGATATTTTTGAATCTTTTTTTGATACTAAAATTGATATCATTAGTATTCATAGACCAGATTTAAAGTTATTAAATAAAATTGATTTTGAACACACATATTTACCGAAGTATTTTGAGGACATAAAATATTTTGCAGATTCAACAGGAAAGTTTAGATATGGGAATCCAACAGAAAGTGAAGAATTTAATAAGAAAAAATCAATTCAGTTATTAATACATCCAGCATGGTGGATGTCAAGTAAATTAGATCCTATTGAAATCATGGAAGATGTAATTGATAGAAACAATAAAATGAACAAGAAATTTTTTAAGAAAAATTCAAAACCATATAAGGAACATTCAAATGGTTAGAGCTATATTTGGTTGTAAACACACCACAAAATTCTTGATAGAATCATTATCAGATAAAATGATTATAGATTATTTAATAACGATTGATGAGGAAAAGGGAAAAAAGTTTGATGTGGCAGATTATTGTGATTTAACAGAAACTGCAAACAAATATGGTATTAATGTTTATAAGTCTAAGACTTATAGCCTAAAGAGAAAAGAAGATATAGAGTACATCAATAGTTTAAATATAGATATTGCTTTTGTTGCTGGATGGCAAAGAATAGTACCTGGTAAAATCTTAGATGGTATGTCTATTGGTTCTTTTGGAATGCATGGTAGTTCTATGGATTTACCATTAGGTCGTGGTCGTTCACCTATGAATTGGTCTATCATAGAAGGTCGAAATTATTTCTACACTAACTTATTCAAATACGATTCGGGTGTAGATTCAGGTGATGTATTGGATACATTCAAATTTGATATAACACATAGAGATACAGCAGAAACGATGCACTTCAAGAACACTTTGGCTATGAAGTATTTGATAGAAAGAAATTTAGATAAATTATCGAGTGGGGATTTTACATTAAAGAAACAGAAGGATATCACACCAACATATTATCCAAAAAGAACACCAGACGATAGTTTGATTGATTGGGAAATGGGAGTGTATGAATTAGAAAGATTTATAAGAGCTGTTACGAAACCATTCAATGGGGCATTTTCATTCTTAGATGATAAGGTTATAATATATGATTCACAAGTTTTCGATGGTTCTGATTATGGATATGATGATAAGGAGATTGGAGAAGTTGTAGTTGTATTTCCAAGTGGTAAGTTTTTAGTAAAGTGTTATGGTGGATTGTTACTTGTGAATGATTATCAAATAAAAAATGATGTTATACGAGTTGGGAAGATATTTAATAATGGTGGAAGAAATATTAGTTATTTTAAAACAAATAAGTTTGGTTATTACGACTTAGAGGAATGATATGAGATTTGGATTGATAGGTGCATCAGGTTATATAGCACCAAGACATATGGACGCCGTCAGAAATGTCGGTGGTGAGTTGGTTACGATTCTTGATCCGAATGATTCGGTGGGAGTTATAGATAGGTATCATCCTAAAGCTACATACTTTAGTGAGTACGAGAGATTCGACAGGGAGGTTGATAGACTTAGAAGAATGGGAAAAGGTCTTGATTACATTTCTATAGCATCACCCAATTATTTACACGACGCCCATATTAGATTTGCACTAAAGAATGGAAGTCATGCGATATGTGAGAAACCATTGGTGTTAAATCCTTATAGTATTGGTTCATTAGAAGAACTACAAGTCGAAACAGGTAAGAACATATATCCAATTTTACAATTAAGATTACATCAGAGTATTATTGATTTGAAAGAAAAGGTCGGTAAGAAAAAGAATAACAAGGTAGAATTAAAATATGTAACACCACGAGGTAAGTGGTATCATTATTCTTGGAAAGGTGATGAGGTAAAATCAGGTGGAATAGCAACAAACATAGGAATACATTTCTTCGATATGTTGTTGTGGATATTTGGTGATATAAAAAACAATTATGTTTCACATCATAGTAATCATAGTACAAGTGGTTATTTGGAATTGGAAAGGGCAAATGTAGATTGGTCATTGAGTGTGGATGAAAGAGATTTACCACATAAAGATTGGAAGGCATTTCGTACCATAAAAGTAAATGGTGAAGAAGTAGATTTTTCAGATGGATTCACGGACTTACACACCAAGAGTTACGAAGAAATATTAGGTGGCAATGGATTTAAATTAGAAGATGCAAAACCAGCATTAGATTTGGTTCACAAGATAAGGAATTATAAAACATGAGTAATATTATTATTTATGTTTCTTCACGAAACAATTATGATATGTTAGGTGGAGAGGTTTTAAAGAATATCAAAAGAGAGGGATTTGAATTTATCAATATAGATGATAAGTCATCACCTGAAGAAATAGAAAAGGGTAAAAAGATTTGTCAAGATAATGATATAGTATTTCTTGAAAATAAATCAAGAGGAGTTCAAATGGCTACACAAACCTTGATTGATTTCATAAATGAAAATCGACCAGATTGTAAATGGGTATTTTGTTTTCAACACGATTGTTATCCGATATCAGAAAACTTTTTCAGTAGAATATCTAAATTAATTGATGATGACAAACTTGATGAGTTCGGTACATTAGGATTTAATCGAATTGATATGGGAAAACATACAGGTAATTCTTATTCAAAATGGTTACATGGTGAAGAACCAATTGGATTTGTAGGGTTAGCACACTTGTCTATATTTGATAGGGCAAAAAGATGGTTACAACCAACACGAAATAGGTGGTTGTTGGATAATGAGGATTGGAGAAAACCATTTAGTATTGAAATAACTGCTTGGACTGCGATAGGAATAAATGTAAATTTGTGGACGAAATGTATCGAACCAACCGATGAGTATCATTTCCACTTGTGGGCACCTGATGTATCTGTACAATTTTTAAATTCTAATTTTCACAATGTGGTTTTACCAGATTTATATATAATGAACAGACAAGAATTAAAAGATAAGTATGGGATAGATGTTAATTCTGCTAAAGGTTCACAGGAAGGTAATGAATATCATTTCGGACATTACAAACCATCACATTCTGCATGGAAATCAAGATGGAAGTGGGAATATGATAAACCCTCTACGATACCAAATGTAAGAGAAAGTTATGAAGGAACTTTGATTGAAGAATTTATTAGTCACGATACAAAATCAGGACCATTAAAAACATTTGATTTGGGAGAATACTGATGAAAGTATTAGTTACAGGAGCAGCAGGATTAATAGGCAGTCATCTTTGTGATGAACTATTGGAGATGGGATGTGAAGTTATAGGAGTAGATAACCTATCTTATGGTAAGATAACCAATTTACCTAATCACGAAAACTTTAATTTTATAACAAGTGATTGTACAGAAGAATTTTGGAGACTATCAAAAGATTGTATGTGTGAAGTAAGTTGTGATTGTGATTTAAGTGGATTTCATTATGTATTTCATTTAGCATCTGCCAAAAAAACATTTCCATCCAAAACAGATATAGAACTTAATCAAGTTAAAAGTTCATCTTGGGTGATGGAGAATAACTCAAAAATGATTAAGAATGTAGTTGATTTTGTAGAACAAGATAAATCTAAATTAATTTTCACTTCTACCTCTGATGTTTATGGTAGTCATGAAACTTTCAAAGAATCATCTGATATTAAATTCACAACACCAGATGTAGAACGACAAACATATTCATTAACTAAATTTTTTGAAGAGCAATACATACTAAATAAGTTTAATGAAAATACTCTAAATTCAAGTATCGTTAGAGTTTTTGGTTGTTTTAGTGAAAGGTCAAATTCAAATGGGTGGAGTGGTGGTCATGTTCCATTGTTTATAAAAAATGCATTAAATGGAGATGATATTATAATTCACGGAGATGGTAAACAAACACGGAGTATGGCATATGTCGGTGATGTGGTCAAAGGTTTGATATCAGTTATGGATAATTTTGATGTGTGTAATGGAGAAATTTTTAATATCGGTAGTGATGAAGAAATGAGTATTTTAGATCATGCAAAAATAATAAAAAAAATGACAGATTCGGAATCTAATCTTATATTTATAGACGAAGAAAAGGCACATGGTAAGTACAAGGACATACGAAAGAGAAAACCTAATCTCAATAAATCAAAAGAGTTATTAGGTTATAGTCCAACAAAATCATTTCAAAGTGCATTAAAAGAGGTTATAGAAAATGTCAAAAAATAAAATATTGGTGGTATATAATACCTGTGGTCTTAATGAAGTACCAAAGGTAAAAGAGTGGATAAAAAGAATAAAACCATTAGTATCTCAAACCTTAGATGGTGTCACAGTTTGTCATTCAGACAATGGTTCAGATGATAAATCCTTGAATGTAGTTAAAGAAGAATTTGGAAAGGACATATCATATTTTAATATAAAAACACCTTTGCCAGTTCATATAACTTTTAATGCGTGTGTCAGAGAATGTGTAAGTAGATTTGGTGAATTCGAATGGTACATACATTTAAGTTCAGGTACAACATTTGAAGATAAATCTGATTTAGAAAAAATTTATAATTATGTAAATTCAGATAGTGATATTGCAAGAGTAGTAGTCCCAGCACAAAATGATAATTCCGCACCAATAGATTTTATAGTACATGCACTTGAATTAAAACACGATTCTAAAATGTCACACCACACGAAATCTCATCGGTTGAATCAAACACCTGAAATGCAAAGGTGGGATAAATCAAAAAAATATGTATTGAAACCAGGTCAAAGGTCAACCAATCATGCCTCGGTTATCAGTAACGAGTGGTATAAAAAATATAATGGTAAATTACATCCTGACATATACAATGGAATAGGAGTAGAGGGAAACTATTCTTACTTGGCAACTGCTATAGGTAAACAAAATGTGATAATACCTACTGATATTTTGGGAAGGTATGTTCCTAATGATGAAGTAGAGGGAACTTCAGATAGACACAATTTAAGATTAAAGAGAAAAAATTGGATGTTTAGAAATTTTAGAGATTTAGAAAAGATAAATTTAAAAAATCATCATCTTGGATACATTACAGATTTACCTATGAGGTATAGACTTGAATCAAAAGTAGTGGTGAATAAACAATTAGTTAGTGACTATGAAGATGAATCTGAAAGATTTGTCGAAGGGTTATTTGATGAGAATGGATTTTATGTTGAAGAGCAAAATCAAAAGTTTTTGTATGATACCTTGAGTAAGGATTTGTTTTTAACGGATGAGGAATTTAACTACGATGATGTAGAAAGAAGTATGTATGAGTAAGATACTTTGTATTACACCGATTGACCACCTCGATGGTGTTAGAGAGGCCTTAGCCGCCCGTGATAGTGAAATTTATTATGAACCTAAAGTAGATAAAAATGAGCTAAAAATATTACTCGATAAAACTGAAGTAGACTATTTATTTACGAATCCAAATAAACAAAATTTTATATTGGATGAAGAAGTTCTAAAGGATAGTAATGTAAAAGTTATAAACACCGCCTCAACAGGATTAAACCATATAGATATAGATTATTGTAAAGAAAATAACATAGATGTTTGGTCATTAAAAGAAGATTATGAATTAATAAATGACCTACCATCAACATCAGAATTGGCATTTGGTTTGATGATGTCTTTGATGAGAAACATACCAAAGTCTTTTCATTCAGTAAGGGATGGTAATTGGGATTACGAACCATATGTTGGACATCAAATCAAAGGTAAGACTATTGGTGTGATTGGTTATGGTAGACTCGGTAAGATTATGTGTGACTTATTTAGTGGTTGGGGAGTTAAGTTATTGGCAACAGATCCATATGAAAGAATCACAACAGCAAGAGGTGTTCCGTTAGATGAACTATTAGAAAAATCTGATGTGGTTTTCTTACATACTCATGTTACAGATGAAACTCGTGGTATGGTTGATGAAGAATTTATATCATATATGAAAGAAGGAAGTTATCTGATAAATACGGCACGAGGTGAATTGGTTGATGAGGAAGCAATCATAGAATCAATCAAAGGTGGTCACTTAAAAGGTTATGGAACGGATGTAATCAAAGATGAGTTCGGTGATATTCAAAATAGTAAATTAGTGGAGTTCTCAATGAACCCAAATAATAATGTAGTAATCACACCACACATTGGTGGTATGACTATTGAAGGACAAACAAAGGCCTATACTTGGGCAGTAAGGAAATTTAAAAATGATTGAACACCCAACCGGGAGTATAACATATGAGTTGTTAACAATAATTCCCGCTAAGATGGATTCGAAAAGATTAACAAAAAAGAATTTAAGGTTATTAGATGATAAACCTTTATTATTACACTCATTAGATTATGCTAAAAAGACAAATCATATAAATAAAATAATAGTCTCATCAGAAAGTAGTGAGGTATCTGATGTATTACCATCTGATATAATATTTCACGATAGAAATTTAAAATTATGTGGTGATGTAGAGGTTGTAGATGTTTATTTAGACGTGATACGAAATATACACGAAGAATTTGATTATGTTGTTTGTTTACAGCCAGATAATCCTACTCGTAGTAATTCATTAGATGATTGTTTAAACTATATGATTGATAATAAGTATGATGATTTAATAACTGTAAATAACGAATACAAAAGAAGTGGTTCAGTTAGAATTTTTAAATATGAATATTTAAAGGCTGGACTTGTTAGTAAAAGAATGGGTTGTATTAGAGATAGTGCAATAGATATTCATTATAAAGAAGATTTAGAGGCATTAAATGACTAAAATAATATCAGAAATAGGTTGGAATCATATGGGTGATATGTCACTTGCAAAAGAAATGATTCACGCTTCAAAAGAAAATGGAGCAGACATAGTTAAGTTTCAAACTTGGTCAGTTAGTAGATTGAAACCGGGACCTTGGGATGAAGATGGTAGGACAGAAATTTATAAGAAGGCTGAGCTATCATTAAATGATCATCAACAATTAAAGTCTTATTCAGATGGATTGGGTATAGAATTTTTATCATCAGTATTTTCCATTGAAGATGCAGAATTATTGTCTGATTTAGGAGTTACATCCGTGAAGGTCGCGAGTTTTGAATCAAGGAATCCAACTTTATTATCATTTTGTAATTCTCATTTTGATAGGGTTTATCTTTCAACAGGAACTTCATCGGTGGATGAGATAGAAGAACATCTTAATTATTTACCAACAAGTGATGTAGTTTTATTACATTGTATTTCATCCTATCCATTAGAATCAAAGAATGCAAATCTACCACGAATAGATATGTTAATGGAATTAGAAAATAAGGTTGGTTATAGTGACCATACATTTGGTATCGAAGGGGCAAAGATATCATTAGAGTATAATCCATATGTGATTGAGAAACATTTTACCATTGACCAAAGTTTACCAGGTCGTGATAATAAGTTTGCAATATTACCACACGAGTTAAAAGAGTTATCCGATTATATTAAAATGAGAGAAGAAATGAATATATTTCACGGTGGTGGTTATTTAGAATGTGAACAAGAGGCAAGAGATATAATGACAGGACGATTTGATGGTTAGTGTTATAGTAAGAACTAAGAACGAGGCAAAACATATTGGATATTGTATTCAATCTGTTACTGATTTTCTTGGAAAACCTGAAATCATTATAGTTGATAATGAATCTACTGATAATACCATACCAATTATCAATAGATTTGAATATCACAATATCAAAAAAATCACGATACCAAAGAATGATTATACACCAGGTAAATCATTAAATCTTGGACTCGAACAGAGTACAGAAGATTATGTTATGATACTATCGGCTCATTGTGAAATAGTTAAGTTTGATTTTAATCAAGTAAAAGAACAATTAGATAGAAATGGTGTAGGTGCAGTATGGGGGAAACAGACACCGATTTGGGATGGTAAAAAAATATCAAGAAGATATATGTGGTCTAACTTTGGAGATAAACCACAAACAAATTATTGGTGTGAATCAGAGGACAGATACTTTTTTCATAATGCATTTTCTATATTTAGAACTTCATATTTAAAAAAGTATTCATTTGATGAACATTATAGTGGTAAAGAAGATAGGTATTGGGCAAACAATCAGATAGAAAATGGTTTTGAAATATTATATGATTCAGAACAAGAAGTTAAACATCATTATACACCAGGAGGTGCAACATGGATGGGAACGGGATGATAAATGAAGATAAGTAAAAGAATTGGAATAATTGGTAACGGATTTGTAGGGAGTGCCGTAAGATACGGATTCTCTCCAAATGTAGGAGTTGATGCTGAAGTGAAGGTATACGACAAGGACCCTAATAAATCAACTCATACGCTAAGGGATGTGTTAGATAGTGATGTAATATTTCTATCAGTTCCAACACCATCAAATTCAGATGGTTCGATGAACATAGATATAGTGGATAATGTCTTAGGTGAGATTAGTAAATATGCTCTCATTTTGCCAGATTCTCCTCATAATTTTGAAATTGGTATAATCTTACTGAGGTCTACGGTTACACCAGGAACAACAAGAAAATTACAGGAAAAGTATCAAAATTTGAAGATAGTATTTAATCCTGAATTCCTAACCGAAAGGTCAGCCAACTTTGATTTCATAAATCAGAGTAGATTTATCTTAGGTGGTGAAGGAGGCCATGACGATGGTAGGAGTGTGGTTAGTGAATTATTTAGGGAGAGATTTGGACATTCTCTTTCTATTATAGAAACTAATTATGAAACGGCAGAACTAATCAAGTATATGAGTAATACATTTTTTGCAACTAAAATATCATTCCTAAATGACATGAAATTATTATGTGATAAGGTTAATGGTACTTGGGAAGATGCAATCGAAGGGTTTGTTCGTGATGGTAGGATAGGACATTCACACTTGGGTGTACCTGGTCATGATGGTAAATATGGATTTGGTGGTAGTTGTTTCCCCAAAGACATACAGGCATTAATAAATTTTGGTGAGTCGGTAGGAGTTGAGATGGATGTACTTAAAGGTGCGTGGAAAACTAATTTGAAAGTTAGACCAGAACAAGATTGGAAAAATCTTAAAGGTAGAGCAGTAGTTGATGAGTAAAGTTGTTTATACTGCAATAATTGGTGGATATGATACATTAGTAGAACCAACTTATAAACCTAAAGGGTGGGATTTCGTGTGTTTTTCTGATAGAGATTTGAAATCAGATAATTGGGAGATTAGAAAAACACTTCCATTATATAATGATAACACAAGAACTGCCCGTAAACATAAGTTATTACCACATAGGTTATTTCCTAATCACGAATATAGTTTGTGGATTGATGGTAATATATTAGTTAAAGATGATATAAATGAACTATTAAATTATCTTGATGATTGTAATTACGCAACTTATAATCATGGACAAAATCAGTTAGATCCGAGAATGTGTATTTATGATGAAGGTACTACTATTTTAAATTTAGGACATAAAAATGGTGGTAATTATAAAGACAATCCTCATTTGATAGAAAGTCAGATGCAAAGATATAAAGACGAGGGTTATCCAAAGAACAATGGATTAGTGGTTCAGATGGAAGTTTTAAGACGACATAATGAAACGGATGTAGTTGATTCTATGGAGGATCAATGGGTTGAGTTAAAGTATAATAGTAAGAGAGAACAATTGAGTTTTAATTACATCGCATGGAAAAATAAACTGAAGTTTAGTTATATTCAAGGTGATTCGAGACACAATAAATACTTTATAAATATGGGAGCACATACAGGTAAAAAATAATGATTAAAGTTTCTATAATAGGTAAGGGTACTTTTGGTCAGAAGATTGAAAGTTGTATCAGAGAAGATGTTCAGTTAGTAAAACCAGATGATGCAGATTGGATTGTAATTACTACACCAAATGATTTACATTACGAGATGACAAAAAAATGGTTACTAAATGGAAAGAATGTATTTTGTGAGAAACCACTTACTCTTACGAGTAAAAGTTCAGAAGAATTATTTTTACTTGCAGATAGTATGGGAGTTAAACTTTATGTGGATGATGTATTCTGTTGGCACGTAAATAGAAAAATGGATTTTAATCTATTAAAGGATTGTGATTTTGAATGGAAGAAATCAGGATCATATAACGCAAATATAATTGATAATCTAGCGTATCACCATTTTTATTTATGGGCAGGAATAAATAATATTAGAGTTGATGAGGTGGTAAAAAAAGAATTCTCATTGACAAGTATTAGTTTTACAGTTAAATTAGAGGTAAATAAACCAACTGAAGAAATATTTTATATCAATGGTTCATTTGTGTATGATATAAATTCAGATGAATGGATACACACCATAGATGATGGGTGGGAATTGGTAGATGTTAAATCTGATAATGATCCATTGAAGGATATGTTATTAAAATGTTTTAATGATTCTGTTAATTTTGAAAATAATAGAAAAAGAACTTTAAACGCCGTTAAAATATGTGAGGAAGTAAAAAAAGTAGTATTACCAAAGGTATTAGTTGTGGGTGGTGGAATATTCGGAACTACTTCGGCCATAGCATTATCGACCAATGGATTTAATGTAACACTACACGAGGAACTCGATGATATAATGAAATGTGCATCAAACATTAATCAATATAGATTACATAGGGGTTATCATTATCCAAGAAGTAAAGAAACTGCACACGAATGTTTAAATGGTATAAAGATGTTTAAGAGAAAATATGAAGATAGTGTGGTCAATGGAAATGTCAATCATTATTATTCCATTTCTTCAGAAAATTCATTAATAACATCTGAGGAATACATAAAGTTTTTAGATGACATGAAATTGGATTATAATATACACGATTCAACTAAAGGAGTAGATTTAACCGTTGGTGTAGATGAAGAATTGTTTGATAGTAATAAATTAAAACAACAAGTTAAAGAAAAGTTATTTAGTAGTGGTGTTGATGTTGTACTGAATAAGAAAACCACTCAAAGTGATTTTTTAGATAGAATTGTAATACTTTCTACTTATGCTAATATCAATGAGTTGGTAAACTATAAAACTGAATATCAATATGAGGTGGTAGAAAAGCCAGTAGTTAGATTACCAAAACACTATAAAGATAAAAGTGTCGTGGTAATGGATGGTCCTTTTATGTGTTTTGATCCTTATGGTGATGAGTTGCATGTGTTGGGGAATGTGGTTCATGCAATCCACGAGACAAATATTGGTCATGAACCAATTGTAAGTGAAGAATTGAAAAAGTACCTAAACAATGGTATAATTAAAAATCCAACCATAACTAATATTGATAAGTTTATAGAAACTGGTAAAAGATTTTTTGATGATTTTGATGAATTAGAACACATTGGTTCTATGTATACCATCAGAACGGTCTTGGCAAACAAAGACGATACAGATGAAAGACCAACGATAATATCTGGCGAAACATGGCCAGATGAAACTACAAAATGGGTATCGAGTGATAATCCCTCAGTATATAGTTTATTTTCAGGAAAGATAGGAACTTGTGTATCTACGGCAGATTCATTGGTTAGGTCATTAAAAGGATTAACAAAAGGAAATTGAACAATGAGTAAAAATGTAGTTTTTATGCCAAATATAGATTTGGGAAATGGAAGGGCAAATTCATATCATTATTCGGTAAAGAGTTGGAAGAATTGGTGTGATAAACATGATTGTGAGTTTGTTGAATGGACAGAACCAATAATGAATGTTGGGGCAAGTGAAAGTGGTATGGATGGATACAATCAATTTCCAATCATATATCAGAGAGAATGGGTATTTGATATATTAGAACATAATGAAGTTGATTACGACCAAGTATTAATTATTGATGCAGATACAATAGTTCATCCTGATTGTCCTAATTTCTTCACAGAAACCAATCATGAATATAGTGTAGTACTTAACAATGGTTGTTTTGAGTGGTGTATGAGAAGTATAGATGGTTGGGGAAAACATATGTTTTCTGATGAGGTGAAACCAAAGATTTGGGAATACTTTAATACAGGTTTTATTATAGCAAATAAAAAACATAAACCATTCTTCAAAGAATTACAGAATTTTTATTTGGAGAATAAAGAAGAATTATATAATGTTAGAAATAACATAAAATTTATGGGACATCAAATACCAGGTGTTGGACAGACTTGTGTTAATTTTTTAGTTAAAAAACATAATGTGAAAGTAAATTACTTACCTGAAAGATACAATTTTATAGATTTATTTAGAAAGAATCTACTACATATACCTGGTCATTCTTGGTGGCCAGATGACTTAACTAATCTATTTAGGTCAGGTTGGATATATCATTTTAACGCAATTCCACAGAATCCAAATAGAGACTCTCATTATTGGATGGAAAGAGTATACAAGGAGTTATATAGTGAAACATAAAGGTATTAATTTAGCACTCGATAAGAGAAAGGATAAGAATACAACTTCGCATAAGTTCAAGAAGGATTTAATAGATTTATTCAAAGATTCTAAATGGAATAGGGAAGGTTCAGTTCTTGAAGTATCTTGTCATAAAGGATACACCACAAGTATATTGAGTAGGGTATTTAATAAAGTTTACGCTGTAGACTTTAAGGATTCATTATTAGAACATGCAAAAAAATACAATAAGGGTAGAAGCAATATAGAATTTTTTGCAGGTGATGTATATCGACCACAAGGTTGGGAAGGATTACCAAATGCCGATGTTGTGTTTATTGATTGTGTTCACGATTACAAGAGTGTAATGAGTGATATAGAAAATGCTTTAAAACATTTTAAGAAAGATGGTGGTTTACTTATATTTGATGATTACGGATTACCAGGTGTTGGTGTTAATCCAGCAGTAAAAGAGTCGGTAAAAAGTAATAAAAACTTGAGTGTCTTTAGGCACATAGGTGAACCTAAAGGTTCAGATTGTAGACCTGGAGTATTGTTGAAAGATTGGGAAGGGATAATTTTGAGGTACAAGTCATGAAAATAGCATTCTTATCACAGATGGCATGGCAGGGTAAAGTACCGAGAGACCATCCAAACATGAGAACAGAATTTGCACAGATGTGTGCATTAGATGCAGTACATTATTCATTATACGATGTTGATAGAATAGAAGAAGAATACGACCATGTAGTTTTACTGATACCAAAGACTCAGAAGGATAGGGATGGGTTGTATAACATAGATATAGTCAAGAAGTCAAGACGGATTGGTAAAAAGGTTTGGTTTATGCAAGAAGGACCTAATTGGATATTTCAAGACCTACCAATTCATCAACAATTCTGGCATTATAATGTATTAATGGATGTGGATGGAATACTCACAGAAAACAAAACAGACATTCCATATTTTAGAGGATTAGTTGGTGGAGATAAACCAATACACGATATACCAAGTTTGATGATTACGGATGATGTTGTTCAAAGAAGTGAATGGGGTGATGTTGTTATTTTAGGCGGAAATTTTGTTCATTGGTACGGAGGATTTGATAGTTATATAGTAGGGAAGATATTTCAACCAGAGTATGATATAGCCTCTGTTAGTATGGGTAGAAAACAGACATTAGAAGATCAAATAGAGGATATTAAGTATCTACCATATATGCAATGGAGAGAATGGATAGATTCACTTAGTCAATTTCATGTTGGAGTTCATTTGATGCCAACCGTAGGAGCTGGAACATTCAATATGAATTGTGCATTTCACGGAATACCTTGTATTGGTTACGACCAAGTTGATACTCAAAGATTGTTACACCCATTAACATCAGTTGCAAATGAAGATGTAGATAGTGCAAGAAAAATAGCAATTAAACTTAAACACGATGATGGATTTTACGAAGAATGTAGTAATCAGAGTCAAGAGTTGTGGAAAGAGTTATATAGTGAAAAAGTATTTTTAGAACATATGAATAAAGTATTTGGATAACAAAATGAGTGATAAAGTAATAAGTTTTATACAACCAAGTAGAAACAATTTAAAGTATCTTAAATGGTCTTATAATAGTATTAGAAAAAATCTTGGATACCGACATGAGATATGTTGGGCTGATGATTTCTCTGATGATGGAACTTGGGATTGGATGAATGAGGTCATCAAGAAAGATGACAATGTACAGATATTGAGAAACAATGGACCTGAAAGATTAGGACATACAATTCTGTATGATAGATTGGTGGAGATGGCAAGGAATGATATTGTAATGATTTATCATGCTGATATGTACGCCTGTCCTAAAATGGATGAGGCGGTGTTAAAACATTTAGAACGAGGTAAGGTAGTAAGTGCAACACGAATAGAACCACCATTACATCCAGATGGGCCCGAAAAGATATTAGTAGATTTTGGTATAGAACCTGAAGAATTTGATGAACACAAACTATTAGAATTTATTGAGAATGACAGAGAAAACTCAGATGACAAATATACAGATGGTATCTTTGCTCCGTGGGCAATATATAAGGATGACTTCTTAGCAATAGGTGGACACGATCCTTTATATGCTCCACAATCAAAAGAAGATTCAGATATATTCAATAGATTTCAGTTAGCTGGATATGAGACGATACAAACTTGGCAAGGATTCGTATATCATATGACTTGTAGAGGTAGTAGATTTAAGGATGGTGCTATGAGGAATCCAGCAGGTCAAGTCTTTATGAAAGGTAGAGAATCATCGGAGTGGTTAGCTCAGAATCTTAGGTCAACTCGTAACTTTATTCGTAAGTGGGGACATATGGTTAAACATGATGAGTATCTTAAACCGATAGTACCACCTAAATATGATATAGGATTTGTTGTCGATAATTGTGATACTAATATGTTAAGGGAATTAGAACCTTGGTGTTCGGACATCTACGGAGATTGGGTTGGACACAAAGGATTTGGAGTAAATAAATATATTGATGAAGAACAGCCTGATACTCAATTTGATTTGAAGAAGAAGATTCATTCAGACCATTTTGAACCAAATAATAATGTGATTTTAGAGTTTGATTGTCATCAACTAACACCTCAGAATTTTCAGATATTAGTGAACTTATCGGATATACTTAAAGAAAGTGGTGAGGTGGGTGAAATGGAGCTGGAAATATTTAAATTTAAAATAAAGTCTATGGAAACATACGAAAAGGATTTAATAAATGTCGTATAAAAGTTATATTAGAGAAGTACCTGACTTCCCAATTGAGGGAGTAAATTTCAAAGACATATCACCATTACTTGCAGACCAAGAAACATTTAGGTCAGCACTTGTTGATATGGGAAGTAGAGTTAGACTACCTGATTATTGGGTTGGGATAGATTCAAGAGGATTTATATTCGCTTCGGCCTTGGCTACTTACTTCGGTGGTGGTGTTGTACTTGCAAGAAAAGAGGGAAAGACACCAGGTGATAAGGTATCGGTTAGTTATGATTTAGAATATGGAAGTGCCACATTGGAGATGCAAAAAGTTGGAATGGGTGGTGGAGAAGTCGTGATTGTGGATGATGTATTGGCTACGGGTGGAACACTCAAGGCAACTAATGAGTTAGCAGAAAAGTCTGGATATAGTGTGGTTGGTAACTTGGTGTTGGTTGATTTAAAATATGTTCCAAGAGTTGATAACTTTGATTTGAATGTTAGAAGTGTAGTAGAATATGAATAATGTTATCAAGAGAATTTTTAATAAAACGAGGTTATTGTTGTGGACTTGGATGTTTGATGTGTCCATACAAACCCAAACATACAGAAGGAAATACTAATTTAATGAGTGAAACATATGGGGAAGCAAAAGAGTTAGATAAAAAAGTATTGATTGTTTGTGCACTTGAGATAGAAACACAAGGTCAGTTAGAAAATTACGATGTATTATATACAGGAGTTGGTAAGGTAAATGCAACTTATACATTAACAACACACTTTGGAAAATATGGTTCATATATACCATATGATTTAGTAATTAATTATGGAACTGCTGGTAGTCGTAAGATTAAAAAGAAAACATTGGTTGATTGTACAAAGTTTGTTCAGAGAGATATGGATGTAACAGGTCTTGGATTTATGAGAGGTGAAACACCATTTGAAGATGATATACCATTGATGTTAGACTTTGGTATTACACCATATAATAACATAAAAAGAAGGGCAACTTGTGGTAGTGGTGATTCATTCGTGGAAGATAGAACACAATATTATGGTGAGGTTGTGGATATGGAAGCATATGCATTAGCAAAGGTATGTCACAAGAGAGATATTCCATTTGTCTCATTCAAATATATTACTGATGGGGCCGATGAACAAGCTCACGAAGATTGGGAAGCAAATCTTGCCGATGGTATAGAAGTTTTTAAAGAAAAGGTATTAAAGGAGATACAATGAAGATATTAGTTACGGGTGGTGCTGGATTTGTCGGTACTAACCTAATAAAAAGATTATTAAAAGAAGGACACGAGGTAGTATCAGTAGATAATTACTCAACAGGTAAAAAAGAGAATCATCAGAGTGGATGTACATATCATGAAAATGATTTATCAAGCGACCATATACTTGGAATCTATGTAGACCACGGCACTTATCCATCTTGGAGAGATGAAGAATTTGATGTGATATATCATATGGCAGCACTGGCAAGAATACAACCATCGTTTGATGATCCGATAGATACTTTTAAATCAAATGTAGTGGCAACTATGAATATTTTAGAGTATAGTAGAAGAAATGGTAATATACCTGTTGTATATGCAGATTCAAGCTCGGTTCACGGAAATAAATATGCAAATCCATATACATTTACTAAGTACAATGGTACTGAATTATGTAGAATGTACAATCATATATATGATTTACCAACAGCAGTGTGTAGATTCTATAATGTTTATGGTAAACACCAACTTACAGAGGGTGAATATTGTACGGTTGTTGGTATTTTTCAGAGACAATATGAGGCTGGAGAACCATTGACAATTACTTGGGATGGTGAACAAAGGAGAGATTTTACTAATGTAGAAGATATAGTAGATGGATTGATAAAATCTGGTAATTCTTTAGTTATCCCAAATGCCTATAATGCCAATGTAAGTGGTAAAGAATTCGAACTTGGTACAAGTACAAATTGGTCAATCAACGAACTTGCATCTTGGTTCGGAGAATATCCTACCAAATCAATTCCAAAAAGAGAAGGTGAAATGAGAGAAAGTCTCTGTACAGATACATTAGCATGGGAATTACTTGGTTGGAAACCAAAGGTTACTTTAGAGGATTATATTAAAGATTTCGTACAAACTCAGAAATTTTTAAACGAATAACTTAATGACATACTATTTATTATTGGAAGATGACACCGAAAAGGATGTCTATTTTGACTCAAATGTTTTAGGAGAAGAAAGTTTTGGAACGTTTTATACAGGTCAAGGTATGGTAGCTTTGACCAACATCGTAAACAAAAAACCTGAATTACTCGATACCATCAAAATTCTTGATGATACTAAGAAATCGTACACCCTTACAAATTTTTTTGATATTTTATCTAAGTTAAAAGTAATGACTTAATGTATAACTATGCTGGAGAATGACATGACTAACGTAAAAAATATAGATTACGAAATATATGAAGAAGAAATTCACAACGAGGTACATACTCGAAAATCACATAAAACCAAGAAGAAAAAGACTTGGAAACAGATGGTAGAGAGAAAAAAAGATAAACCAAAAAAACAATGGCAAAAAAAGAAAAATAAACCCAAAGGAGAATCAAGATGAAATTTGTATTGGTGGACAAGTTGGATAATGTTATAACATCAGTTGACCTCGAAAGTGAAGTCGGAATTAGTGGAGCAAAAACATATTTTATAGGTATTAAACAATTAGACGAAGAAGAATTTGATAAATTGTGGAAAGTGATGACCAAAGAGCAGTGGGATACTCAATTTAAATTGGGTTTACAAGGTAGACAGAATGAGAAGTTAAAATACAAATGGTGGGAAGAAGATAAACAAATAGTAGACGAGGAATTAAAGATTTAAAAAAAGAGAAGGTTATGAGTAAAAAAGATAAACTAACTCCTGAACAAGAGAAGGAGTTGGCACATTTAGCGGCCGAAATCGAAGCCGAGGCAATACAAATGAGAATAGATTATGAAACTACTCCATCAGAAGAAAGTGGTAGTGTGGTTTTTATAAATCAAGAGAGTCCGTTGTTGAAAAATGAGGATGAAAAGTTGGGAACTACTGCACTTGTCAGTAGTACTCAGATACTTGCCAAGGAAGTTAAAAAACAAAAAGAAAATAAAGAGGAAGAAGAATGACAGATGTATTATGGGTTTTAGTTGGAATAATTATTGGCTCAATAGGTGGAGTACTTGGTATTTCATTAGTTAGTGCTGGTAGATTTGAAGATAAAGAAAAAGAAATACAAGACCTAAGAACTCAAAGAGAGTTACTAAAAGAAGAAATATTTAGGTTAGGTAAACCAAAACGTGGGAAACCACAACCAAGAAAGAAAAGGTACTATAAACCGAGAAATAATCAACCTAAGAACAAAAAAGTTTAAATTTCATATATTTAATATATATATATTAATTTTCAAGGAATTTAAATGCCAATAAAAAAACTAAATAACCTACCAACAGGACCTGATAAACTACATGGTGGAGACGGACTGCCCGATTGGATGCAGTTCACCATAACTTTAATGATGTTTGGTGCGTTTGGTGGTATAATATTGTTATTATTTGATAAAGATAGTTATGAATTAGACGAAAAGTTCAGAGATTTACTTAATATTATAGTTGGAACATTTTTAGCCTCATTTGGTAAAGTTGTAGATTTTTGGTTCAAACACGACAAGACAAAGAAAGGGACAGATGCCTAATAGTAAAGCAAAACAAAGAAAGCAGAAACGATTGAAACTCAATGAGAAGTGGAAAAAGGAAGGTCGTACTGCCAAACAACATAAGAAATGGTTAAAGAAGCAAGAAGGTAATACAACTAATCCATTTATGAGATGATAAATTTCATAATAAATTTTATTAAGAATCTATTTATTAGTGAAGGTGAGAAACCAACAGAGGTTATCACAGAAACACAAGAGGAGATACAAGATATGCCGATTTTAGATACATTTGAAGAAATTATAGATAAGGTAATCGAACACGAAGGTGGTTATGTAAACGATCCTGATGATCCAGGAGGAGAGACTAAGTATGGTATTGCTAAAGAGTCAAATCCCGATGTTGATATCAAGAATCTAACCATAGAAGAAGCTAAGAAAATTTATTGGGATAAGTATTGGGTCCCCAACAAGGTGGATAAAGTACCATCTCAATTGAAATATATTTACTACGATATGTGTGTTAATATGGGTAGAAGTAACGCAGTAAAGGTCTTACAGAGGGCAGCCAATCACAAGGGTTCTGATATAAAGGTGGATGGTGGAATAGGACCAAACACACTAAAGGCAATAGATAAACTTGAATTAGAAAGAGCCAGAGCATTCCGAGTGAAATACTACTCAGACTTATGTAATACCAAACCAACCCTACTGAAATATTATTATGGGTGGTTTAGGAGATCATTAGAAGTATAGTAGTTTTTAATTTTTCACAAGGGGTTAACAATGGTACAAAAGAAAAGGGAATATAAGACACCAATAGGTGCTATACCCAAGATAGTTAATAATTTTGAGGCAAAGACCTTAAATCAAAAAGTATTCTATGATATAATAGGAGAAGAACACACTCAGTTAGTATTGTGTCATGGAATAGCAGGAACGGGTAAAACATACGTTTCTATTTACAAAGCATTACAAGATGTACTTAGACGAGGTACGGGTTATGACAAACTCATCATCATAAATCCAACGGTTGATGTTGGTAATGAGGATAAGTTAGGTTTTTTACCTGGTGAACTTCAAGCTAAGATACAACAATACAACGAATCAACATTTACCATATTGGATAAAATCATCGGTAAGGCCAGAGCTGGAAAGATGATTCAAGATAATAAGATAGAGATTGGTGTGTTGAATTTTCTAAGGGGAACAAACTTAGAGAATTGTTATGTGATATTGGATGAAGCTCAAAATGTATCACCGATGCAAATCAAGACATTGATGACAAGAATCTCACACGATTGTAAGATGATTATACAAGGTGATATGAGTCAATGTGATAAGTACAAGACCAATGGTGTTACCAATTATGAAAAGAGTGGATTCTATGATGTATGGCAGAGGTTAAAAGGTGTAGAGGGAGTCAATCATATGGAATTCAGTAGAGAAGATTGTATAAGACATCCGTTGGTAAAAAGAATACTAAAGACATACGAGGATGAACACGAAATTAAGTTATAAGAAGTTATCTAAACGATGGAGAGATTTGACTATAGCATTAGCTCTACCAATAATGATACTCAATAGTGTAATGGATTATTATTATGGTTGGGAAGCCAGACAACAAGTGATTCAAGAAGATTACAAGTTAAAGTGGTTTATATTATCCCATAACCATACAGAGTATTTTCCATCTGAAACAATTATTGATGTCGATGGTAATCCTATATTCTTTGAAGAAGGTGGTGGTGAAGTAGATTTGGATAAACTTAGAGAAAAAGGTTTCGGTGATATGATACCAAGTCCAACAGATAGTTTTACACCAGAGGCAAAGGTAGATAGTTACTTGTCAAAGATATTTCAACCAATCAAAAACCAAGTAGATAGATTTAGTAATTGGTGGAGAGATTTATTCAAAGAAGAAATGATAAAGGATATGAGAGGATGAAGATTATAATTGAAGAAAAATTAATATATACCCTATTTATATACGAAAGTGAATAACATTTCACATCACTCAGAGAATGGGGAGCATAATTACTATGAATAGTAAAACTTATGTTTTAAAGCAATTAAGGATACCCGCTCTACTCTGTCTTGGTGTGACTAACACTAAATTACAATTGGGAGTAATACAATGGCATTAGAAGATATGGTACAGAATAAGAATATTTCTACACCAACTAAAGGACCTCAAGGTAATATACCATTACAAAGTCCAAATGGTGCAGGGGTTAATCAAGTTCCTCTTTCCTCAAGAATTATAGGTGGTGCACAAACCATACAACCAAGTGGTTCACCAACGGGTCGTCATACCCAATCACCAGTAAATGTGATTAAACCTAATCCATTCGCGGGAGAGTAATGTGAATCAAGCAGATAGAAAAGAGTTTGATATTATACATAATAAGATAGACAACATAACGAAGTCTGTCGATGAATTAAAACATGATATGTCAATGGCTCACGGAAAGACGGATGAGTCGTTGAGGTTTTTAAAAGAAAATTTATTCAACCCACACGAAGGGTTATGGGCAGAAACAAAACAAAATAGTCAATTCAGAGAATCAACAACTAAATGGAGAAGTGTTATTGGAGTAGGATTTGTTGGTTTGGTTCTTGATAAAATTTGGAGTATGTTCAGTTAGGTTTTTATTAACGCGTTAGAATATTGGAGACACAATATGAGAACAATATTAACAGGAATCCTATCTCTATTTATCTTCTTCGGTTCTGTTCCAACAGCACAAGCATCAGATATGAGCAATATGGCTGGTATGGAAGAAGTAAAGAAAAAGAAGAAAAAAGGTAAGAAAATAGGTGGAAAAAAAGGTAAGAAATCAAAGAAAGGTTTCTTCTCAAAAGTATTTGGTTCTAAGTAACCAATTCCAAAAGAGCCTCATTAGATTAATTAGTGGGGTTTTTTTGTGCCCGTATAATTATATGTATACAATAGGAGAATAAAATGCCACAATGGATAAGTGGGAGCTATCAGATATCAACATCAGGATCATTTGAGATTACAAGACCTAAACAGATACCATTGCATACTTGGACAAGTTCATTTGATGGATTAAATACAATGAAGGGTGATTTCAATTCAGGTAAATGGGAAAGGATTACACCTTATTTTACTTTATTCTCAGCATCAGCCACGGCGGATACAGATCCAGATGATTTCGACACATATAACTTATCACCTCAATATCCCTCTCAATCTCACGTTGATAGATGGGCTGAAGATTTATCTGAAATAGATGGAATTAATTTATCTGGTAGTTTAGAAGATAACGTAGTGAATAGGTGGTAGTATGTGTGATTTATGTAAGTTAGAGAGATTAACAAATGTCTATATGGATGGAAGTAAATTTATTATATTAGATTGTGACTCGTGTTTAATTCCTATGGCAGTATGGAAGGAACATACGATGGAAATAGATAAATATTATTCAGAACTAATGGAAAGAATGTTACACAAAGTGGCAAAAAAGTTCTATGGGAACGAATACGCGTATCGTATAGATAAGGTACAACGAAAGATACCTAACCATTTACATTGGCACGCAAGAATAATATAGGTTATTTTAAAATAGTTATATATATATTAATAAGAAAAGAACACCAAAAAAATACGCATATCGAAGAATACGCATGACACCATTGGTGTTTGATAGTTGTAACGACCTTATGTGAAACGGAGAGACCTTTCGTATCAAAGATACTCAAGGGTACTCATCCTCATTTCACAATCGGTCTAATTTGGAGTAAATATGTTTAGAAGATTTACAATAGCAATCTTATCAATAGTGATAAGTGGATTGAAATTAATATGTAATATGTTAAGTTTAATAATTACAAGGATTACCAAACACGAGATGCCCTTGTTTGGGATAAGTGATGAGCGTGAAGAATCAATTAAAAGAAGTCACTATGTTGTGGAGAACGATAGAGATGAATGGGATGAGGATATTCCATATGAAACCCCAATCAAATATTAATTAATGGGATTTGATGGGTTTGTGAAATGGTGGTGATGTGAAGGAGATGTCATCACCATTTTTAATCAGGAGAATGTAATGATAACAAAGAATCAATTAATCATGACGATGCAATGTGTGGTAGCGGTGTTGTTGGGATTGGAAGTCTCAATACCACCAAACCCATATAAGATGCCGTTAATCCTATCGATGGTAGTATTGATTTGTCTTAAACACGACATCCCAAATAAAATAATGGAAAAGTTGATGGAGTGGTTATTTAGATGGAAGGGTGATAATCATGAGAGATAGAGGTTATTACGAATTAAAAAAAGAGATTAATGAGGTAAAGGATTTAGTACAGGAGATATTGAGGCGGTTAGGTAAATTAGAATTTAGGGGAAGTGTTCAATATGGGGAAGCCAATTCAATATCCCAAAAAAGAGTAAGTTTTGACGTAACAATGGATAGAACAATTGATGGATTTTTAATAAGGAAAGAAATGGATAAAGAACAAGATAATTGGGATAAATTAAAGGGGATGAAAATTGATATTCCCAAACAAACAAATAAAATCACAAGGGATGGAGATGGTAAATTATTAGATCGTGAGGATGATGATAAGAAGAAAGAGACCATTGATGAGTTGAGTGATTTGAAACAAGAGGTAAAAAGATTTCAATTAACAAAGATAGATGAGTTGGAATGGTTAAATTTATTACAAGATATAAGACATGGGTTAGATGCCTTTCAACGAGGGGATTTCACAATCGATACCACAAGGGAACAGGTGAGTAGTGTGATTTTAAACAGAGTAAAGAAATGGTTAGAGGATAAGGAATTATGATTTTAGAAATGATGTTTTATAGTGTATGTGTGTGGGTGAGTTATCAAATGAATAAAGAGTTGCATAGGGATGTGTTTCCAAAACGAGAATGGAAGTTCATATCAGATGTGGATGGTGAGGAATACACAATAAAGGAATTATGAATTTAATTTATTTAATTATATTAATCATAGGAATTATAGGGTGGGTGAGTTATTTCCACCCAATGAATAGATGAATTATTTTTATCTTTTAATATTAAGTGTATTTGTGATATACATTGTATTGGAGTATTACAATGTAGGAAGATAGATAAGGAGAGTGAGATGGAAATCAACATAACCAATATAATCATAGTTATTGTGGTTCTGATAATTGTGGATTACCTTGTTCAAGAATGGTAAATGGGTGAACTGAAAGTTGGTGGGGGGAATTAACGGCGTAATTCCCAATTCATTCTATCCCTATAGCCGTAGAAGTTAATTCAACACCATTTAATTGGTGTTTTTTTGTGCCCAATATATTTATTATTGTGATGAGTTTCTCCATTACCAAAGGAGAACAAAATGTTTAATCAAATTACTCAATGGATTTTATTCCACTCAATGGAAATTGTCCTATTGATACTCTGTGTATTGATATGGAAAATATGGTGGGAGAACACCTAATGAGAACAGAACCATTAACAGAAGTAGATTTAATAATCCTATTAGGACTATTCTCAATAGTGATATGGTGTTTTAAATATATCAGAAACCACAAGTAAATAATATTTACCACATATCAACCAAATGGTTAGTAATACTAACCCTTTTAACCCACAATCACCCACTTTACTATATCAAATCTACCACTATTCTTTAACTACCTCACCCGTATGTCTTTATGTCATACTTCTCGCCACGAAGTAGTAACAGAATAGTGGGGTGTCATTTTGTCATACAACTGCCCGAGTGTGGTGGTAAAAAGTTTTTATCGTCCGCTGGATTCCCTACCCGGTGACACCCCAACACCCTAATCACCCTAATTATTTAGCTCAATATTTCCTTATTGAGACTGGCCATGACAAAATAATCAAATAAATAGCTTGACTTTCTCATATATTTGTCGTAAGATCGGTATGTTGAGAAGTAGGCTTATTACTCAGGTGGGGGAAATCGGGGCCGTTAGACTAAATTATTTTACTTTTTTTTAAAAAAACACTTGACTTTCTCATATATTATGTGTAAATTGGGGTATCAAATAAAGGGAATATATAATGAAGAAGTGGAAAACACCTAAAGCAATAGCCTCACAGAAGAAAATCGACAAGGGATTAGCAGCCTTTGGTAAATCAATAGGGTTGGACAAACCTTTCTTCGCCGCACAAACCTTTGACGATAAGAGTGGTACATGGAAGATATGTCCGTGTTGTGGTGGGGATAGTATAATAGCTGATTTTGTTTAAAATAATTGAAAAAAACACTTGACTTTACCAATTATCCTGTGTATATTAAGGTATGATAAATGAGGAATATATGAAGAACTTAGTTGAAAACGCGTTCGGTGACATAGTTGAGAGAACCGATTATGGTAATCACAAGAATCAGTTAAATCTATTTGACAACTTGAATGAGGTTGTCGAGGAGAATATCACAGCTGATGATATATTAGATTTTCTATTCAATAGGAAGGTGACAAAATGACATACTTAGTAGCCGTGATATTAATATATTTTTATTTACAATTAGGAAAAAAGTACTTGACTCATATAGGTATTGTTTAGTATATTCCAGTATGGAAAGAGAGATAATAATGAAACTTAAATTTATATAGTCAGCCCGTTCCCATCGAGGGTATAAGAGTGAAAATGGTCTAAGGGCGTAAAGACCAACAAGGTAAACAAAAAGGAGTCATTATGACACTACAAGAAATAATAATCGAAGCACTTCACGATCCTCAAAATTGGAAGGATGGAGAGGTGGATTGGAATTGGATTGATTCAGATTTATGGTTACATCCAATAGCTCAAGAACATACAGACGAGGAGTTATTCGACGCATTGAATAACTTTCCTGATGAGTTAGTTCCTCAATGGGGAGAATTTACACCGAGGGTAACACACCCATTACCATAGGCGGTGTAGCTAAATAATATTTATCGAAAATAATTAAAGAAAGTACTTGACTTTAACGCAAATATGTTGTAAGATCAAGTATGATATGATACGAATATAGGACGGGCTTCGAGTCCTCGATATCGAAGTGGTGGGTTGTGAGTGACTACCTATTTGGAACTCTCAAACAATTATAGTAGTGGTGATATAAGGGTTGGGTTCGAATCCCAAACGCTCAATGAAACAAAGGGAGATAAATCTTCAATGATACTGCTGGACTCATCCGCTGAGGACTCTGGATCTCCCTTTAATTTTAAAATAAATTAAAAAAACACTTGACTTGTATATGATTTTATTAGTATATTCCAGTATAGGAAATAAGGGAAAAACATTATGAAGAAAACAAAAACAAAGAATACACCA